>Ga0137306_102801_pt1 | contig 14005 bp, 14 predicted proteins | sample Inofroosms_March_FD_97187 | JGI IMG/M metagenome (GOLD analysis project Ga0137306, IMG submission 97187) | Mouse cecal microbial communities from Vienna, Austria - N-Acetylneuraminic and N-Acetylglucosamine D2O microcosms_March | ecosystem: Host-associated > Mammals > Digestive system > Large...
TACCGATAGACTGCGTTCTTGCTTCCGGGCATGAGCAGAGAGTAGCCGCCGGATAATGCGCGCTGGATTGCAAAGTAATCCGACGAATCACCTAAATAAATCCATGCGTCATGGGAGAGGAAATCATCTATCGCGGTATCCACTGCATAATTGGCGATTTCGTTCCCGTATATCACAGAGTACAGATCGACCGCGTCCTTTTTGACCTCAAAATATCCGCCAAACTCATTGCAAAAGTCTATGATTTGCTGGATGTCTTCCATGGAATCCACTGAACCGGCCTCAGTGTTCATATAGATAATCGGAACGGTTATTCCTGTGGGGTATTGTGATTCGGTTCCCATTTGAGGAACATAGTAAGATGTATAATGCAATTGTATCAGTTCGTTTTCCAGCGGTATCATGCCGTCTTCGTCCAGATTTGTTGCTTCAAATAAAGCTGGCATCTGTCCTGATGCAGCAGCCGCTCCGAGCGCATTGGCGTATTCCTCTCGCCCCATTGGAACGAGTTCCACCTTGACATTACGATATTCATTAGTGAAAGTATCGACAATGTTTTTGAGGGCCTGCGCTTTGGATTGATCAATTTCTTCCGATCCCGTTTGAATATACCACATCATCAAATCGGCATCTGGCAGCCCGGTTTCGTCCTTTTGACGGCCAAGAGCAAAAAAAGTCGCCGCAACTATGCCGATAGCTGCCAGAAGCGCAGCCATGATTCCAATAATTCTGCGGCGTTTCCGTTTTGCCCGCTCCTTTTTCACGGACGCCACTTTTTTCCCATTTGTCAGCGCCGCCTTGAATTCTTCTGCCGTAGAGAACCGATATTGTGGTTCGATTGACATTGCGCGCATAATTGCTGTACTTATGTTTGCCGGGATACTGCTGTCTATTGCGGATGGCTCCAAGAGGGTGTCTTTTATCTTTCGATTTGTAGATTCTTCTGGCTTCGTGCCGGTCATGGCATAATACAGTGTTGCCCCCAGCGCATAGATGTCTGTACGGGGATCCTGGCGATTTACCTTGTCATATTGCTCGGGCGGCGCAAAGCCGGGCTTGACCACGACTGTGACTCGATTCTCCACCCCCGCCGAAAATCGCGCCGCGCCGAAGTCAAAAAGTTTTATGGTGCCATTGTTACAAATCATGATGTTATCCGGGCTAACATCCCGATGGAGAATGTTTTCTTTGTGAATCGCCTGTAGTGCTGCGCACACACTCTCCGCAATGTTGATGCAATAGTCATAGGGAAGAGGTACGTTTTGCTGCTGCAGGACTTGGCTCATAGTTCGCCCGTCCAGGTACTCCATGATAATGTACGCTGTGTTATTGGCCTCGAAGAAATCAAAAACGTTAACAATGTTCTTGTGAGTGCTGAATTTGGCCATATTCCGTGCTTCTTCCAAGAACCGAAGCTTCCCATGGACGAATTCCCGCTCCCTACGTGCAGCCGCCAGGATCAGATTTGTTTCTCCCGGCAGTCGGTTCACGATGCCGCTGGGATAGTATTCCTTGATTGCCAACATCGCATCAAGTTTTTTGTCCCACGCCCTATATACGATGCCAAACCCGCCTAAAGCAAGCATCCCGCCAACGATATATCGATCCGCAATCACTGTTCCAGGAGGCAGGCAAAATGCCTCTTCTGGTGGATCCAGCGGGGCATACCCGCAAAAAGGGCAAAGCCCAAATGTGTCTTCATATTCTTGAAAACAACTGCTGCACCGAACCTTCATATGTCATCTCATCCCTCTTTTATATAATCGCTCCATGAGAACCGCTCCCCGCAAAAAGGGAGAAACAAAAATGTACTTTTGCCTAGTTCGATTTTATCATAACCATGAAGTTCTTTATGATCAAATATATAATCCCTATTGAGGTAAGTGAGGCCGCTGCTTGTCCCGGGATCTAAATAAAAGGTGCGCTGCTTCGGCTCATAAGTGATGATCGCGTGGGTGTCCCGTGAAACTGAGGGGTCTTCGGTGAGACAGATGTCCATACCCGGATCCCGGCCTATGCGGTTCCGCCCCGCTTTACACTCGAAAGCGCGTCCAGCATAGGGCCCCTCCACACAAACCAGCCAGGCCACAGGGGGATTTACCTCCTCAAAACCGTAATATGCCATTGTTTTGGGCAGCGGGGAAACGCTTTTTGATGCTGTCATCCCTACCACTTCACTCAACGATGTGGATCTCGCTTTGGGTTCAGTAGCTGGGGTCAGCGGCTCAGTCTGTACATCTGCTGCATCCCTGCTCTCCAGTGAATTTGACCGCGCAGCGGTAGGAAGTGGTGTGCTTTCGAATTCCTGCGACCCAAACTTGCTATCAGGATTAGGGGGCATCAATGGCTGTGTATGCGGCAATGGCACAGGATCTGACTTGAGCACAGGCTGTGGGACTACTGCAGATGCTCCACAGATGGGGCAGCTGGAAAACCGCTCCTGATCAAAAAAATGACCGTTTACACATTTAATTTTTTTCATAATGCCTCCACAATAATAAAGCTTGTGTTATCCTGGGTGCCGACATCACCTTTACCTGTCACGCAGCGAATAAGGAGGTCAGCCTTTTGCGCAAGAGGAAGCGGTAGCCTTAATATGTTACTAAGGTCATCCCATGCAAGCATATTGGACAGTCCATCAGTAGCCAACAGTATAATATCATGAGGCTCCAAAACAAATTCGTTCTGCGTCAGATCAAAGAGGTCAACGCCGCCTTTTCCAATGTAGCTGATCAAGGCGCTGCCTCGGTTCATCTCTAAGGCATATTTTTCAGGGCTGATTTTACCGAGCTGCAGCATCTCATCGAGCCGCAGGCGGTAATTGTGATCCCGTGTCACCTGGAGCAGTTCTCCGGAGCGCATAATGTACAGTCGGCTGTCACCCACAGAGACCCAATTCATTCCATATCCAGAAATCTCGATGGCCACCAGCGTTGTACCAGCGCCCCCAGCAAACTGGGTGGTGACTGTCCGATCAGCACACACCATGGCACGATATAGGAGCTGGGAACTGTCCTTCGTCCCATCCACGAGATAGTCTGCGTAAGAATCGCCCATTGACATCGCCGCTGCCTTGCTGGCCAGCGCTCCGTTTGCCAGCCCTCCCATGCCATCACATAAAACCGCGAACAGTCCATCCTTATTTACGTGGAGGTACCCGTAATCCTCCTGCTCAGCCCGGCTACCGATCACAGACCTTGTTTCAACTAAATAATTTGGGCTATTCAGCGGCCCCTCAGTTATAATATTGTCTGCCATTGCTTATGTCCAAATTGCGACTGCGGAGTAATTATCCATTTCCTTACCCTTGCCTCGTTCTTCGACTGTTTCCCGCATCAATTGCAGCCATTCCTCGACCGATGAACTTTTTTTGAGCAAAGCACACATCTCCTTTTCCAGAATGTACTCCCAAAAACCATCGCTGCAAAGTAAAAACGCCTGGAATTTCTTGAGCTCTTGCAGCTCGGACAACTCAAAACCGGGCGTATCCCCCGATATGCCCAGCACTCTGAGTAGTTTGTTCCGATCCGGATGCTCCCGAATGTCTTTTTCCCGAATTTCACGGGTCAAAACCAACATCTGAGGGACACTGTGATCCAAAGTCTTTTTTTTGACTTTGTTATGAGAAAATGCATAAACCCGCGAGTCCCCAATGTGGCTCCACATGGCGTGCCCTCGATCGACCGCAAGCGCACAGGCCGTCGTTTTCATTTGGAAAAAGCACCCGGATCGGTTTTGCTCGGTGAGAACGAAAGTCTGTGCCATGAGAAACGCGGAAGACAGCAGCAAAGGCAGTGGCTCGGAGTTCCCTGCCAGCGTTTCATCAAACGCCTTTACCGCAAGGGAAGACGCGATATCACCCCTGCCATGTCCGCCCAGTCCGTCTGCAACCACGAAAATGTGCCGGTCACCATTGTGGAACGCACCCAGGCAGTCCTCGTTGATCTCGCGGCCTCCCTGTTCCGAAATTGTTGCCCAATTCATCGGCTAGCCCTACTTATCGTTTTCTTGTTGCTGGGCGTAAAATCCCTCCAGAGCCGTTATGAACGTCTGCCGTTCCCCATCGTTGAACCCAACAAAGCAGACCCGTTCAATATCCTGAGCATTGAAAAAATAATGTCCCTCAGTGCCCAGATTCCCTTCGGGATAGAGTACGCCGATATAGTCATATGTCATCCCAGTAGCGTTGTCTGTCTGTTTGACCCCATAAATCATCAGGCGTTTTTTTCCACCGTGCAACAGCACTACCGATCCAATCGGCAGTAGTTCCTGAATATCCATGTCTACCTCCTGATCCAATTTATAAGTTTACCCCAACCAACTGATATTTGATCGAATATAGGTTCTGTCACGTTACCTATCACTTCCCCTGCTCCCTCAGCCAAATCCAATATGGAATCGGACACTGTTTCCGTAAACTTTTGACCGGTAACCGCCTGACTAATACCGTCCAGAGTTAATATAGCTGCCTTGCTGACGATTCCCACAGCCCATGCGCCGGATGCGCCTGCCACAGCGGCCACTGCTGCCCCTACGAGTATTTTTGTGCCTTCCCCTACAACCGTTTCTGTGATTGTTTCCATCCAAAGCCTGGGATCAGAAAAGTCTCCGTAGTACTCATCCGCATTAGATTTCAAATTTGAATAGCCGCTAAGAGCAACGCCAGCCCACTTTACTGCGGCGCCCACATTGGATGCAATTTTGGCTCCTGTACTTGTGTTCAGTGAACTATTGAATTTGTATTTGTCCAGTTCAGACACCAAATTTTTACGGAAGCCAACGACATCCGACGGGTTTCTGCCTAACCAGTCAATGACTTCTCCTTCGGCCATCTTACCTGCAATTTTTGCGCCACTTCCCACCAATGAGAGAGCACCTTTGGCAACAGAATCAGGATTAACGGCCATTTTAACCGTCGCTGATACGATACTACCAGCAACACCCACCTGCCCCGCAATATCCAGCATTGACGACCAAGTAATAATATCCTCCTTTTGTTCAAGCCCCACCAGCCTTGACTCACATATACAATACTCCTCTGCAACCTTCTCCGCAGCTTTTTGAAGATTGCCGATATCACCGATTTGCTTGCTGACACTAATGTTGATACTCTGGAGATTATTGTGCATGGTTAAGCCGGAACATTGAGAGAGACTGCGCTGAACCTTTTTGATGTCATCCTGGAGCGTAGATAGCTCTTTAGAATACTGCCCGAGTTCAACGGAAAGCTGGCTCATTAGTGCAGTATCGATCTTTATGTTCACTTGCTAACACCTCCAGATTCCCGTATCCCGCCGTGCAGATGCCGACCAGTGTACGCAAATCATCACAGGGGTGGCTCTAATCCCCCTGTCCCAATTGTGCTGTCCATCTGGGCGAGACTGTTCAGTTCACTGTCATTTTCGCTTGTGGCCCGCTCATAATTTTGTGCAATTTCTGTCAACATATTGGCGTGCCGTTGTATCATGGCATCAATTTCATCCATGCTGGCCTGAAGCTTGGTGAATTTCTGAATATATTTTTCTGCATTTGCTCCGGTCCACGCCGCGGAAATACTGGTGACGGTTCCTGTCATCTCCGAGGAAAGGCTGCGGATTGCCGTGCCCTGCGCACTGAGTTCCGCCGCTGTGCTGGTGATTTTGCTGGGGGATGCAATTAAGCTATAGCTGCCTTCCATTGAAAACGCCTCCTCTTATTTCATCCGTGCCTTCCGGCATTCATAAGATCAATATTTTGGTTCTCGGCCTTAGTATAGCGGGCCGCGGCATTTCGCAGCGCTTGGATATACCCTTGAATCGCAGTGCAATAGTTGGTCAGCTTGGCCTTGTCTTGTTCAAACACAGCATGGAACGCAGCGCTGGCATCGCCTTCCCATGTGGTCATGCCGTTTAGACGCAGTTCAATCTCTTCAAGTCGTTTGATCTGCGCTTTGAGCTGCGCATTTTGTGTATCCAGTTCCTCTGCTTTGGACAAAAGATTGGCAGGCGTGACTTGGAAATCTGTCATTTTAACTCCTCCTAATTTATTCATTTCGTAGTCTGGGTTTGTTCTATGGCCCTGCGCTCCGCTTCATAAATTTTTTTAGCCTGCGCTCTGACATTACTCGCAACGTCGTACAGGCCGCTCGATGTTTTAAGTAGCTCCTGTTTGACCAACTCTGCTTTTGAGAAATAGGCATCAGCACTTTCGCCTTCCCAGATAGCGGCCATACTCTCTATGGTCCCAGTCATTTTTCGTTCTGCCAGTCGACGGATTCCCTCCGCGATTTCCTCCAATTGCCTGGCCTGGGATTCTACGGCCACAAAATCAATTTTGATATTTCTCATGCGGTACCTCACAGCACATCAGAGGGGAGCCCCTCAATATCGCGTTCCACAGATGGGGCAATAGGCGCATAGTTTCCCACAATCTGTTCAAGCGTTCGTGATTGCTTTTCAAACCCGGCAAGAATTGATTCCATATCCGCAATCTGTTCTTGGAAACTCTGCCGGTGTAAATCAGCGGCCTCGCCGCTCCAATAGGCAACGGTGCCCTGCATGACACTCTTCATATTAGAAAAGTCTGAGGTCAACCGCTTTGTGATCGTCGTGATTTCCTTTGATACGGTGCGCATTTGTGCCAAATCGACCTTGATGTCATATGTATCCATGCTACCTCCTCTAAATCCTGACGGCATCCACGATGCCCTTGACTTTGCCGTCATAGTAATCATACGCCTTCGCGGCTTCCTCCATAGATCGGACGATTTCATCCAGCTTGACGCATAGTTGGTTAAGCTCTTTGATCCTATTTGTGAACTGAGCATGGAAGGTTTTTTGTGCCGGACCGCTCCACATCCTACTTAGCTCCCCCAACTGGATCTCCAATTCCTGGTGGGCGCTTTGCATATTCTGAAGCGATTTCTGCAAATCACTGGAACTCTTTCGAAGTAGGTCGGTATCTACTTGAAAATATTCTCCTGGCACAGCATTTCACCTCCCTCAAGCGTAAACGAAAGTTCCTTTAAAAGCGCCCTCGCACAGGACAGATCTGTAGAAACCACGGGAGGCTGCGGATGGTGGATCTGCGTATTCTCAAAACGATCCACGATCTTTCCCTCGCAGGAATCGTATATCCCACAAATGGCGTCTATCCCCTGGCATAGCTTCCTGCACAGCTCCGCTTCATCCGACACGTCGTTGGCTGCGGCCCAAAGCAACGGGCAGATCTCATCCATGCCGCTTATTCCCGTCAATCGGTGCGCAAGGGCAGAAAGGGATTCTTGATACGCTATCAACTCGGAAAATATCTCCTTCATTGTTCCACTTGCCGAATAGAGCCGCATAGGATCAACTGATATCAAACGAATACCCTCCTCGCTGACCCAATTATACCGTATTTGGTGTCTGTTGCTTCGTTCCCTTGACAAACGGTCACAATAATCCGACAAGATGCACACCAAGTCAGCATAGGATCAATTGCTGTCCCGTCATGATCTTCTCGTCGGCAAAAGACTTGCTTCGATCCAGCATTCGTTTTGCGCTTGGACAGAATAGAGCAAGGCTGCTGACTGAAGAAGGGGTAGGCCAATGCTCCTTTGCGCAAATCATGGCGGTAATCTCTTCAATCAAAAATGAAATCGGCGCAGTATCATCCAGGTTGAAGTCGTAAATGCAGTTTGAATATGGCACCATGATATCTATTGTGATCATGATATTGCCCCCTTCAGCCATTTTACGAAACCGTCGCGGGAATACGCCACAGTCCTCAAACCAAGCGCTGAGACCAACACCATATGCGGTGTGAATGTCCCTTGGACAATTAGTAAACGATCCGTTACAGCGCACCCTAATGGATCATACCTGTCGCAAAAGGAAAGCAGATCCGCCCCGAACGCCTCGCGTATATTGCCCTCATCCCTAAACTTGCTCAGGCCAGCCAGTTTGCAAGCCACATATTCGTCTTCATTGTCCGGCTCCGCAAGCCTGTCATCCAGCTGGGCGGGAAGCAAGCCTCTGGCCTCAAGATCTTCTAAAAGCGGGTCTGCCTTTCGAATGCTCAATTCATAGAATCCTCTCCGACAGCCATGGGGCGTGACCTGAAGCGTTTCTTGTTCGTCGTGCCAATATAAACAGGCAGGGGGCGTTTGATCCGAAGCGCTCCTCATTGCGACTACCGTAGCCGGATGCTTTATCAGGGGAAGGATCGACCGTAAAACCTCACCTGGCTGAATCGTTGACTCGCCGCATACAAAGAACCCATCCCGTGCCAATCGGAAAACAGCCTGGAGCTGATGTTCCCGATCAGGCGTCTCGTCTTCTTCAAACATCAAAAACCGTTTCAGCCCGCTGGCCGCAGCAATCATACTCAACTCGGCAGATGTCATCAGATATACCTGCTCCCCGATCACAACAGCGCCTCCTTCACTAATCCTTTATAGCTTCTGGAAACGGGGATTTGAAAGCCTCCTGTCAGATACAGGCTGTTTCGGCCTAATTCCATGTGATCGACAAAATACTTGTTGACAATAAAACCTTTGTGGCAGCGCAAAAAGTAATCAGGCATTTTCTGTACGAGACTTTCCAAGGTGGTATAAAATTCGGTCTCTGTTCTCTCGGTACACAATACGATTTTCTTATTGCGCGCCTCAAAATAGAGGATCTGGGCATAAGGAACCCGGATGGTTCCCTCCCTCGTGGAAAACACAAACACTTCATGCTTCAGCAGACGCTCTCGGATCCTTGCGGCAGCGGCATCCACAATCTCACGCAGTACTGGTTCTGCCTGGGCCTTTGCCAGGGGGCGCAGCAGAATCCCGGCTGCCATGATGCTTGGCCGGATATAGGCCATGGGGGGCGTAGTGATTTCCGCTATAACAGCTACCAGGGTCGAAGGGTCGCGTTCACGGATAGCATGGATCGCCTGCTCCCCCTGCGCCTCGAAATCGGCACAGCAGAAGAATATCTCATCCAGTTCCTGAAGCTGCTGCAACAACTCCTTGATCGTCAGCGCATCATGAAATAGCAGTTCGTCTTTTGCCTCATAAATGGTGGCCATCCAGTCCCGGAGCAGGCCGATCTCGTCTTTGCTGTGGTCGTAGACCACCATATGTGGCATGGAACATCACTTCCTTTATTTCACAAGGGGTATTACGACTTCCCGGACGCCAGAGTTGCTGTTATCAGGCGGGATCAGGCCAATGCCGGGTTTGGTTACCTTTGCCTGTTCCGAGTATGGGACTGTCGAGAAGTCAAAAATATGCTGCGATACCGTGTTTCCTCCCAGATGGATACCTGTGCCATACGACGTCATGTTTGCGAAGACCTTTCTGCCCACGCAGTGCGTACTGCTGGATGGATCGGAACCGGCAATGATATAGATATTGAGGAGAGCTCCCTTTTCCGTAATATTTTCAACGAAGCCTGCCATAGCGCCTACTCCGGCAGGAGGGGCATAGACCGCTTCAAGAACCTCATCCAGGTCATCAATAAACAGATATATCGACGGGAAAACTCCCATCGCATCGAAGATGTCGTTCTCTTCGCAGCCGGTAGCAAGCAATTCCTTCTTTAGGCTGTTCCGCTCCTTAAATGTAGGAGTCATGTCCTTTAGCGTGTCGAACAATTCTGCGGCGTTAGAAATATACATCGCTCCGTTTTCCTCCGCGAATTTATTCAGCTTTGTTCCGCTGAAATCGATGATATACCGTTTTGACGGAGATAGTGCCGCCGAAGATGCAAGTACCTTTATCAGATTCGTTTTCCCGGTTCTGGGTTTCCCGGTAATGAACCAGCAGAAAGTGTTGGGCAGGTCGATTGAGGCTACGGAGGCATCTTTCCCATTCCAAGCAAACGGAAGATACCGCGGCGGATATGTGCGAATACATTCATTATCATAGTTCAGGAATTCTTTCCACGTTGGCCTGACCGGGATCATAGGGATTTCCCGCGCCCAGATCCCGCTCCAAGCACGATTCATTTCGGCGAAGCACATCCTGAGCTTTTCACCGCGGTTATAGTCATCGGAAGCCTTGACAGCGAGCGCCGTTTGAAATTCCAAAGCTCGTCCACTTACGTTTGCCAAACCGCGTCCTTTCACATTCGCCTCGGGAAGTACACTGATGTTCTGATTTCCCAGTACTTCCAAATACTTGAACCGCTCCCCAAGGTTTAGGCAGACAGCAGAGCGAAAGTCCTCCGCAATTCGGTTCTGCAGCTCGCCCGCACCAAATCCACCGGCGCTGATAACCAGGTAAATGCCGTAGCTGGCCCCTTCCCTGGAAAGCGTGATAAGATCGCCCTCATACTTGTCCCCGGTCCTTTCCCGGAAGCTTGCGTAATTATCAATCACTACTACGACACAGGGGGCATCTTCGCCGCCCGATTTGATATATTGGGCGTAATTCCCTCCCTGGAACAGTTGCTTTCGATTGGCGATTATATGGGACAGCAGTGAAAAGAGGTTCTTCACTTTATCTGGTTCGTTATCAAAAACGACACCGCCGACATGGCATAAGCCTGCAAATGAGTCCAGGAGCCGATTGGAATAGTCTATGATGTAAATATTTACATCTTTTGCGGAGTATCTGTTTACCAGCGCAAAAAGGAATGTCTGTAGGAACGTACTTTTGCCACTGGATGCAGACCCGCAAACGGCAAGGTGCCCATCGCGGACCAAATCAACCATCAGTGGGGCCTGGGACTGGTTCTCCGGGTCATCATACATTCCAACAGGGACGGCAAGCGATGCGTCCAAAGCGCGGTCAGGCCAAATCTCGCCGTTGAACATCTGTGTATGTTCCATGTCAAAAAAGAAGATTTCGCAGGGTAGGACCGGCAGCCACAACGCAAATCTACGTTCTTTTGCAAATGCAGCATCCCAAATCTGAGCAAGATACTCGACAACAGCCGATAGCTGTGTCTTTTCTTTGAATTCGGGCAATTGCTTTTTTTCCTGCTTAAAGCGATCCATCGCGGCGGCAGGTGCAGTAGCGGGGCCTGTCGTGCCGCTGATTTCATCACACATCTTTATAAATCCCAGCACCTGTGCAACACTGGCCGGATTGTCGGTCAAATCATATCCAGCCTTTTTGACATTTTGCCGCAGGGCCGTCCAAAAACCGAGACTTTCCCCTGTGCTGTCCGGCAGAATACCGGCCTGAGTAGCAACGTCAGTAGCAGCGTCACAGGAGCAGTGATAAAGTGTAGTCAGCCACGCGAGTTTTTCCTGTTCTAGCCGCTTTGCCTTTTGGATATCCCCGGTAACCGCCGGCTGGCCCATGTTATCCCATAAACATACCGTTTCCATGTTTCCCCAGGCAGGGTTATCATGATATGGGGCCCCACTCCATGCAGACTGGAATAATTCGTATATCTCATCATTGCCGACTTGCAGGTATGCCCGACCCGCCTGGGCCAAATACGCTGCATCGGGCTTGTGGAGCACATCGTTGGAATCTTGCCGATCCTGCACTCGAAGGCAGAGCTTGAAGCGAGTGTTGCTCCAAATGTTATCATCTACTGTCCCGCCCGGTTTTTGCGTGGCCAAAATTAAATGAACGCCAAGACTGCGCCCGACCTGCGCCACGCTGATAAGCTCGCGCATGAAGTCAGGCTCATCACGCTTCAGTTCGGCAAATTCGTCGATCACGATAAAAAGATGGGGAATTGGGGCAGTCGTCTCACCGCGCTTCATCATTTTGGTATACTGGTCGATATGATTTACGCCACATTCACCGAACAGCCTTTGACGCCGCCGAATTTCGCTTTTAATGGATACCATCGCACGATGGATTTGATTGCCCGAAAGGTTTGAAATATGTCCTGCCGTATGAGGAAGCCCCGCAAAAAGATTTGCCATACCCCCGCCCTTGAAGTCAATCAGAAAGAATGCCACATCGGTGGGGCTGAAATTGATCGCAAGGGATAGGATATAAGTTTGTAGGGTCTCGCTTTTGCCGGATCCGGTTGTCCCTGCGACCAGGCCATGCGGCCCATGGGCATTTTCGTGGATGTCCAGCTCCAGGGTGCCTCCGCCCGCTTTTTGCCCTATGGGCACCCGCATCGTTTCATACGTGCGGTTTTTTGCCCAGCGATCAGATACATTCAACCTATCCAGTCTATCGGTATGATAGAGCTCAAGGAAAGTGAGCGTGTCCGGGATCTCGCCGCCCGTTTCCACCTCATGAACCTCGAGCCCAGAGATCCTACGCGCAAATGTGTCTGCAGTTTTTTCATCAATGAAATCGAAGGCGATGTGCTCTTGCGTTTTCGCGCCCAGTTCTGTGTTGTAAATGCCGGAGAAGCTGCTGTCATTCTGTATAATATCCACGCAGTCGTTGGGCAATTGATCACAACGATCCGCAAGGAGGATCGTTGTGACACCTAGATCATTGTCGCGCCCCATTAAGTATTTTGCCGCAGGTATCCCCTCTAAAAGGTCCGGTGTAGAAACGAAAACGATATAATATGGTTTCCATTCTTCTTTGCCTTCACCAGATTTATTGTTGTTTTCTGCCCTCAGGCGCAGACTGTTAGCTAAAGAATGGCATACCTCTCTCCGCTCTGCTTCATTCGCAGCAAAATATCGGATCCTGCGGTCAGCGGACCATGTGTGGGGAAGCCAGCGCGCAAATGCCCACATTTCCATGTCGGATTGACTTGCCCCATCGAAGAGAAAAACCATTTTCAAATCCGTATAGCAGATGTTCGCGGCGGCCTGGATTACTATGCTGCGCATGATGGCCATGGTTTGCGTCCAATCGTTCCCAATCAGGCCAACCAAATGCTTTTGCCGCAGATCTATCCCGATGGGCACATCCTTTAGGTTCTTGAATTTTGCTGACAGTTCACTGGGCTTGACGGCCAGGCCATCCTCCAGCAAAGAAAATCGCTGCTGTGGGACAACGATAGGACATTGGAACGGCTGCTCTCCCACCCCGAGCCGGAGGTAGAGGAAATCGTCGTGACGAATGTTTCGGTTCCACAGCTCGGCAGTTGTCCGATCATACTGTGCACAGCGGCTCGAGTCCGGATAAATATAGCGGAGGTTTTGGGTGTTGTGCCTGTATTTTTCTGAAAGCTCCTGTTCAATGCGGGCAAGGTATGCTTTGTACTTTTCTGTGCGCATTTGTTCAGCGGCAATCTCTTGTTTTTTCGCATAGTTAAGATTGATCACAGCCCAGATGATACCGATGATAGCGGACAGGGCGGAAATGATGATTCCTGTGTACATATAGGTGTTTGCCTGGGCCCCTGCGCCAAAAACTGTGACACCCATCCCGATTATCATAGGCAACGCCATCGTAAATGAGGGCCCGATCGTGAGAAATAATGGACGCCGAATCGTTTTTTGCGGCTGCGGCGGTGCTTCGATCTCAATCGCTTCATCGTAAAACTTGGGCACATTTCTTGGGCTGCGTCTAAAATATTGTTTGCCGCTCTTGGTTTCAGCAGGCGTGTACACGGCCAAAACTGTCTCTGGGGCAGCGGTCTCTTTCAACGTGCAATGCCATTTGCCGCATTTGGTGCCGACAGATATGACATCTCCAAGCCATATCATTTGTACCCCGAAAAAAGAAATGCAGTCACCATATGACGCGCGAGCAGTTCCTTGGACACGCTTCCCATTGAGAAAAGTGCCGTTGCCGCTCAAATCAGTAACCAGACAACTGCTTCCGTCGAAAGCTAAATGGGCATGCTTTCTCGACACCAATGGGATGCCCTCTAATACGATATCGTTGTCATCCGCACTACCGGCAGAAATGCAGCTTATTTCTTTTAAGCTGTATTTTCTTATTCCACCAATGTCTGGGGTAAATTCAATTGCTGCGACAGCAATACGCACAGCGCCTGAAAAAAGATACATCATGTCCCCGGATTTTATGTATTGCCCTGGCTGGACACTGCGGCCATCTATACCACAGTTTTTGGAAACACCCATAAACCGCCATGTGTGATCCATGGTTTCCAAATAAATCTCGGTGTTATCAATTGTACCAAAAATTTTTTTGTCTAATACAATTCTG
>Ga0137306_102802_pt1 | contig 14004 bp, 12 predicted proteins | sample Inofroosms_March_FD_97187 | JGI IMG/M metagenome (GOLD analysis project Ga0137306, IMG submission 97187) | Mouse cecal microbial communities from Vienna, Austria - N-Acetylneuraminic and N-Acetylglucosamine D2O microcosms_March | ecosystem: Host-associated > Mammals > Digestive system > Large...
GACGACGCGGTGGCCACCAATGAACTGACAAAAGCCAGTATGAAGCTGGCCAGACCTACGGGAATGGCGATCTCCATTATCACGGAGGAGGTTGCGGTTAACAACTTTAAGGCAGGAAAATACAATGACCACAATGTCTTTATCATCGTAAAAAGTCCTGTGACTCTGCTCCGTCTTCTGGACGAAGGAGTGAAGATTCCGGAACTGGTGGTAGGCGGAACTACCAAACCGGCGGAGGGGGAACACAGCGTAAAATTATATCAGAGAGCCTATGCCAGGGACGAGGAGATCGAGGCTTACAAAAAGATCAAGGCGTCAGGCACAAAGCTGTATGCTCAGTATGTTCCGGCAGATTCCGTGATCAGTCTGGACGAGTTTCTGAAATAGGTCTCAAAATTAGGAGGGAAATAACATGACACTTTCTGCTTTGCAAATTATTTTGCTGGTATTGGTTGCGGCGGAGATCAACCTGGACCGCCGCGGACTGTCTCTGACTCATGCAAGACCGGCTATCGTAGGTTTTCTGTGCGGTCTGATCCTGGGAGACATGAACAGCGGCCTGTATATCGGCGGTACCTTTACCCTGATGTCCCTGGGCGTGGCGGCCCTGGGCGGTTCCTCCGTACCGGATTACGGAGTTGCCACCATCATCGCCTGCGCGTTTGCCAAGACTACGGGCCAGGGTCCGGAGGTGGGTATGACCATCGGACTTCCCGTAGGTATGCTGGGCGTTCAGATGGACGTACTGTATAAGATCTGCAACTCTTTTATCGCCCAGAAGGCCCAGAAATATGCCAATGAGCGTCAGTTTAACAAGATGTACCGGATCCTTTATCTGTGTCCTGTCATGGTAGCCGTATTCATGTCTCTTCCCACGGCCATCGCTCTGACGGCAGGCGCGCCTCTGGTCCAGGCCATCCTGGATGTGCTCCCTGCCTGGGTTACCGGCGGACTGTCTCTGGCAGGCAAGCTGCTTCCCGGACTTGGAATCGCCATGCTGCTCCACTACATGCCGGCGAAAAAATATTTTAACTACATTCTCATCGGCTTTGTCATGAGTGCCTATCTGAAGATGCCGGTGCTGGGTATCGCCCTTCTGGGACTGGCCCTGGCCTATAAGTTCTATATGGATAATGAAGCAAGAGCAAGTGTTGGATTTGCAGGAGGATTAGAAGATGAGTAAAGAACCTGTTTTAACGAAAAAAGATTGTGTCAAAGGCGCTATCCGCTGGTCTCTGATGGCAGTAACCACATTTAACTATGATACCCAGCTGGCTCCGGCAGTTGTATTCGGTATCGGGCCTCTTCTGCGGAAGATCTATCCTGATGACGACGATTATGTTGAGGCACTGAACAATCACTTCAAATATTTCAATACCCATCCGTGGGCAGCCAACCTGGTATTCGGCGCTACCCTGGCACTGGAGGACAAGGAAGGCATCAGTGCCTGTGACGCGGTGCAGAACATCAAAGTCAGCCTTATGGGCCCTCTGGCAGGTATCGGAGACACTCTGATCTGGACCCTGCTTCCAACCATCATGGGTTCCATCGCCGGATATATGGCGCTGGAAGGCAACCCGGTAGGTGTATTCCTGTGGCTTCTGACCAACCTGATCTTTATCGGGATCCGTACTCAGCTGATGTGGATCGGCTACAAAGAGGGAACCAAACTGATCACCAAATTCGGCAACCGTATCGCCCAGATCACCGATGCCGCTTCCGTCCTTGGTCTGACCGTCGTCGGAGCACTGGCCGCCACCGTGGTGACTGCCAAGACGCCTCTGGTGTTCCAGATGGGAGAGATCAGCATGCCTCTGGCAGATCTGCTTGACAAGATCCTTCCGTCCATGATCTCCGTTCTGGCAGTGTGGGCGCTGTATAAACTGATAGGCAGAAAAGGAATGAAGGTGACCACCATCATTCTGATCGTTATCGTATTCTCCATGATCTGCTCCGCACTGGGGATCCTGGCATAAGTAATAGGAAAGAAGGTAGAAAAATGGTTGAAGTAAGCGCAGCAAAACGGGATATCACCCCTGAGTTTCCCATGTACATGCGGGGGTATGCCATGCGTACAGGCAAATCCATCGGCGTTCTGGACCCGCTTTTCTGCAGGGCGCTGGCACTGAGGATCGACGGTCAGATATTTTTGTGGATCACCCTGGATCTGTGCAGGCTGGAGAAGGAGATCTCCGACTATCCCCGCCGGGTCCTGGCTGCAAAATATTCGATTCCCCAGGAGCATATCGTCATTTCCACCATACATACTCACTCGGGCCCGGACATCAGCTTTGAGGATGAGGGGGAGGACCGGAACAGGCGGAAGGCCGTATACCGGGAGTTCTGCATGAGGCAGATCTTCGCGGCAGCCGATGAATGCTTTGACAGAGGATTCCTCCAGGTGACTCCTTATGTGGTGCAGGGAACCATAGACGGAGTCTACGGCAACCGGAATTATAAGGATAAACCCAGCGATAAGGACGTGAATCTGATCCTGTTCCGCAATGAGAATCATGTAGCGGCAGGCATCTTCCATTTCACCTGTCATCCCACGGTCCTGGGGATCCACAACATGAAGATCAGCTCCGACCTCCTGGGCAATGTGGGAAAGGCTCTGGATGAAACATATCAGACTATCTTTATCACCATGCAGGGAGCCTGCGGAGATATGGGAAACCGTCAGTACCGCCAGGGCAATGACGAGAAGGAACTGTGGAGGGTCCGGGATGAGATCATGGATCAGATACGCCGCATGGGACAGGAAGAACGGCCCGTGGAGCTGAAAGTCCAGGGAGTAAAAACTCTTGATTACCATATCCGGCATACCTATGACAGAGAGGCTATCCGCACTCAGATCGAGGAAGATCAGAAGAAGCTGGATGCAGCCACTGACGAGGATCAGAAGAAACTCCTGTGGTCCGGCATCCGCCACCTGAGAAGAAAGATGGATCAGGGAGAAGTGGACGTGAGCCTGGAATCCAAGATCTTCCATCTGGGGGATCTGGAGATTGCCACGGTGCCGGGAGAACTGTTCTCCACCTTCGGCATGGCCATGAAAGAAAACATGAAAGCCCCCGTCAGGCTGGTGTGGGGATATGCCAACTACAGTGCCGGGTACATCGTGGAGAAGGACGAGTTCGGCAAGGGATATGAGAGCATGTCCACCCCCTTCCCTCAGGGAGAGGCGGAAGAATATGTGGAACAGATGATCAGAAAGATCAGGGAGGACTGTGTATGAGAAGATTTGTGATCGGATCCCACCACCTGCTGGCCCACGGCCTTCGGGACACCCTGGAATTTCTCACCAGCAAGGACAATATCACGGACATCAGCGCCTACATGGATGACAGCGACGTGGAGGAACAGATCGCCCGGGTCTTCGCCTCTTTTGATCCGGAGGACGAAGTGATCATCATGACCGACATGCTGGGAGGCAGCGTAAACCAGAAGTTCTGTCCTTACATGTCGGAGCACAGACACTTAATCAGCGGCATCAATCTTCCCTGTGCCTTAAGCCTGGCCCTGCAGCCGGAGGAGCCTTATCTCACCAGACAGCAGATCCGGCAGATCGTGGAGGAGTCCAGGAATCATCTGATCTATGTCAATGAGTATCAGGCTTCGGAGGATCAGGAAGACGAGTGACAGCGTAAATTAAAAAGTCGGAAATTCAGAAAAGCCGAACCCTCTTGGAGATATCCCCAGGGGGCCGGCTTTTTTGGGTATGCGGGTCGGAAGGAAATATGCCGCGAAAACGGCCGGCCGCGGCACGGCGGGCAGGGGAAAGTGAAATCTTAAATTTAACATTTTAGTTTCCAAAAGAAAATGAAACAGAAAATGAAATCAGAAGTAAAATCTTAAATTGTAAATTTTAGTTTCTTGCATAAACTCAAATATAATGGTAAGATATTTAATATGTAGGAGGACAAACTAAAATGACGTCGGAAGAATTTGCTGAGATATTAAATAGAATCCAAAATCTGAAATGCGAGACCCAGACTCTGGAGCTGAAAAGCGCAGCAGGAGGGTGTCCGAAAAAGCTGTACGACACCTTGTCCAGTTTCTCCAATCAGGATGACGGGGGCATCATTGTCTTTGGAGTTGATGAAGAGCAGGACTATGAAGAAAAGGGAGTCTATGATGCTCAGGACCTGCAGAAGAAGGTGAACGCTCAGTGTCTGCAGATGGAACCTATGGTGCGGCCCCTTCTGACAGTCCTGGAAAAAGAGGGAAAGAGTTTTGTGGCAGCCGAGATCCCCGGCATGGATCTGGCGGAGCGGCCCTGCTATTACCGGGGCCAGGGAAGGCTGAAAGGATCTTTTGTGCGCATTGGCGACAGCGACGAGCCCATGACTGAGTATGAGATCTACAGCTATGAGGCCTTTCGAAAGAAATATCAGGACGATGTGAGACAGGTGCCCAGGGCGTCCTTTTCTTCCCTGGACCAGGAGGCGGTGGAGGACTATATCCGGCAGCTGAAATCCGGGAAGCCCAACCTGGCGGGTCTTCCGGATACGGATATCCGCGAGTTGATGAGCATCACCAGGGAGGGACAGGTGACGCTGACTGCAGTGATGCTGTTCGGCAAGTTTCCCCAGGCCTATATGCCCCAGCTGTGCGTGACAGCGGTTGTGATCCCCGGGACCGAGCTGGGGGAGACGGGAGTGTTTGGGGAGCGTTTTCTGGATAATCAGAGGATCGAGGGAACCATCCCCCAGATGCTGGAGGAAGCCCTGGCTTTCGTCAGGAAGAATATGAGGACCAGGACCATTATCCGTCAGTCTGACGGAAAGAGAGAAGATCGGACCGACTATCCCATGACGGCGGTCAGGGAGGCGGTGATCAACGCCCTGGTACATCGGGATTACAGCTTCCATACAGAGGGCATGCCGGTCCGGATCCTCATGTTCGAGGACCGTCTGGAGATCCGCAATCCCGGCGGGATCTACGGCAGGATCCGCTGCGATCAGCTGGGCAAGGTGCAGCCGGATACCCGCAATCCGGTGCTGGCCCTGGCTCTGGAGGTCATGGGTGTCACGGAGAACCGGTATTCGGGCATCCCCGCCATAAGGAAGGCCATGGAGGAGTACAGCTTAAGAGAACCGGAATTCTCCGATCAGAGAGGCAGCTTTGTGGTCCGGTTTTACAGGGAACCGGAGAAGAAGGCCCTTCTTCCGGGAGCAGAGAGCGAGGATGCGAGAAATCTTCTTTTGTTCTGCAAGACTCCCCGGACCAGGAAAGAGATCTGTGAGTATTTAGGCCTCACCTCCGTCTCCTATGCAGTCAGCAGGCATGTGATGCCTCTGGTGGAGCAGGGGCTGATGTGTATGAGCATACCGGAGAAGCCGAAGAGCCAGAGGCAGCTGTTTTATACCAATCCGGATAGCGAAAACGGATTGCGAAATCATGAAAGATAGGGTATTATTAAAAGCAGATAAAACAGAACTTTGATATGAAAGGAGAAGAGAGATCATGGATCAGAGCGTAAAAGACTATGTGATTCAGAAAGTTAAGGAAATGACCGAATCCCCAACCTGCTGTGCGGAGGCAAAAGCGGCAGGACAGAGATGGCTTGAGGCTGTGGGGACGGAGAAAGAGGCAGAAGAGACCAGAAATCTGATCGCGGAGCTGGAGATGGATATCATGTCTGCCGAGGGTCTGCTCGCCTTTGCCAGGTCTGACGCGGGCGCTCAGGTATTCGGAGCGGAGAAGGCAAAAGAGGTAGCCGCCCATGCGGAGGAGATCATAGCTGCGGGAGGAAAGCACTGTGACTGCCCTGCCTGCAATGCGGTGGCGGCCATCCTTGAGAAGAAGGATGAGATGGTGTAAATCAGGCTGCGATGCCACAGCGGAATCAATCTTCCCTGTGCTTTAAGCCTGGTCCTGCAGAGGCGAGTGACGGCGTAAATTAAAAAGTCAGAAATTCAGAAAAGCCGACCTCTTCTGGGGAAATCCCCAGGGGCCGGCTTTTTTGGGTATGCGGGTGGGAAGAAAATATGCCGCGAAAGCGGCCGGCCGCGGCACGGTGGGCAGGGGAAAGTGAAATCTTAGATCTGCTCTTCCTCCGCTGCTGCCGACTGATGTTTCAGAGCCTTGTGCACAGTAAATCCGATACTTCCAAACGCCGCTGTCAAAAACAGCAGGGAAATCCCGCTTGTAAAGAACGGTACCAATGAGCCTCCGCTGAACATGATGGCGCGCCGAAAATTCTGTTCCGCCATAAAGCCCACTAAAATTCCTATGATAAACGGCTGCTCCTTCAGTCCCCACTTCTTCATAAAGAATCCGGCGATTCCGAAAACCAGCATCAGTGTCAGGTCAAAACTGCTGCTGTTAAGTCCGTACACTCCAAGAACACACAGAAAGCCTACGACAGGAAACAAGATCTTTTTTGGTATCTTTAAAAGACGGATAAACGCAGGAATCGAAAAATAATTGGCTGCCAGCATGATCCCGTTGGCAATAATCATTACCACAAAAATAAAGTAGATGGTCTGTACATGGTTGGTAAACATGAGGGGTCCCGGCTGAACTCCTTTCATAGTAAACGCTCCCAGTAGCAGTCCGGTCACCGCATCCCCCGGAATTCCCAGAGCCAGCAGAGGAATCATGGCGCCGCCAATGGCTGCGTTATTGGCTGTTTCTGAGGCGATCAGCCCTCCGTTGCAGCCTTTTCCAAAGCTTTCCGGTTCCTTCGACATCTTTTTTGCCGTATTGTAGCTGATGATGCTGGCCAGAGTCCCGCCGATTCCCGGAAGAATCCCGATCAGGATACCGATAACTGAAGAGCGGATCACGTTAATCTTCTCTTCCCAATATTCTTTAAATGTAAAGCCCAGGCCTTTGATATGGTAATTCTGTACTGCCACTGTATCGGCCTTGTCCCCCTCTTCTTTATCTGCCATGGCAAAAATCTCTGCGATGGCAAAGATTCCGATCAGGGCCACAGTGGTATCTATGCCGCTTTCCAGTGATGAGATCCCAAAAGTAAACCGGGGATAGGTATCTACCGGCGCAGGCCCGATCATGGACACCAGGATTCCCAAAAGGCCGGAAATCGTCCCTTTCAAAATATCCTTGGAGGACATGGTGACAATGATGCTGAGAGCAAAAAAGGTGAGAGAAAAATATTCAAAGGCACCGAACTTCAGGGCCACTTTGGCAAGAAGGGGAGCAATGAGGATCAGGGCCGCAATACTGATGGCTCCGCCTAAAAACGATGAAAAAATCCCAAGTCCCAGTGCCTTTCCCGCTTCTCCCCGCTTTGCCATGGGATGCCCGTCCAGACAGGTCATAAGGGATGCCGCCGTTCCCGGAATATTCAGGAGAATTGCGGAAATCAGGCCGCCGGAAAATCCTCCGATATAAAGTCCCATGAGAATGGACAGGCTGGGAAACATTTTCATGGCAAAGGTTATAGGAAGAAACAAAGCTACAGCCATGGTAGTCGAAAGCCCCGGAATCGCCCCGAATATCAATCCGATAACCACTCCTGTGGTAATCAGCAGAGCATTTTGAGGAGATACAGCAGATAAGGCAGTCAAAAAATTATTTATCATATCCATCACCTCCTAAAACCTGGGGTACATGGGAATCCGTACCTTCAGTCCGTAGCGGAATCCATAGCAGAACACTATGGAAAACACAAAAGCCAGCACCAGGTTTCTCACAATAATTTTTTGGTTACAGCCTCATCTTCCAGCACCATAAACAGCACAAACAAAAATATGATTCCGCATATCACAAATCCCAGCTTCTTTATGCTTTGGGCGATAAAGAGAAAAGCCATGGCTGTAATCAGATATTTTAAGGGTTTGTTGACATAAGGCTTTACTTCCTCCTGCCGTTTCATATCATTTATCATGTTCAGGATTGCGCAGAGGGCATAGCATCCGATAATTACCCTTGGCACGGTTCTTGGAGTAATCGCGCCCATGGTTCCGCTGGTTGACTGCTGGATCGAAAAGGTTTGTGCAAAGAAAATTGCCGCAAGGGCCAAATATATGAGAGAGGGCACTGCTTTTTTTAACTGTTCTTTCTTCATGGCCGTTCCTTCTTTCTATATGAATTTTTGCCTTGCCTATTGTCCGGAAAGAACTTCCTTAAACTGGGCATAGGAAGCTTCTGCATCTTTCAGAATCTGTACAGATTCTTCCGGAGAGTGGTACTCAGGCACAATGCTGTAGGTGGCAAAGGCATCGATACACTCCTGATTTGCCACAGACTTTTCCACTGCCGCCGCAAAGGTATTGACAATCTCCTGGGGTGTCTCCGGCGGGAAGGCAAAGTAAAAGTATTTGTCCATAGTAATGTCATATCCCTGTTCCACAAAGGTGGGAACATCCGGAAGGAACTGATTTCTCTCCTCTGACATGATTCCAAGAGATATGAAATCACCGGATTCCACATACTGCTGAATCGTTCCGTAGGGAGCAAAGAAGATATCAATACGGCCGGCCAGCATATCGGTAATCCGTTCGGAGGCATTTTGGGAATCAACATATTTAAATTGTCCCCCTATGGCATTTTCAAAGAGAACACAGGCTAAGTGAGCGTAAGAGCCCTGATTGACGCTGGCGATGATCTCCTCACCGGATGTAGCTTTTTTTACAAAATCATCCATATCTTTGAATTTGGCTGCCGGAATCACCAGAGTCTGGGTAGTATCCACTACAGGCACGGTACAGATGGCCTGGTCAAGACCTCCGATATCCGTCTTCCCCACAATTTTTGTAAGGAGAGAAGACGCGTGGAAAAATTCTACCGTGTATCCGTCTTTTTCCGCATTGTGGACTTCCCGTGTCCCTTCGATGGCGCTTCCCTTATTGACTATGGAAATGGTGACTCCCAGCTCCTTTTCCAGATACTGCGCCAGGATTCTCGCATAGGTATCCGTGTCTCCGCCTGCCGAAGCAGACACCACCAGGTTAATATTGCCGTCAGGATATGATTTCTCATTTTCACCGCAGCCTGTAAGCACCGTCATGGTTAAAGCTGCCGTTAAAAACAATGCCGTTACCTTTTTTATCTGTATTTTCATTTCCGCCTTCTCATCTCTTTTATCGGATTCCCCGCTGCAGCAGCATGTCTCTTCCCTGGAACAGTTTATTTCCGTCCTGCAGACTTGCCGCAAAATCGTATTTTTTCTGAGGCAGTCCTTTTAGCTTGTTTTCTTCTATCAATTTTAAATCCGAGCCGTAAAAATGTGACCGGAGTGTATGGGTCAATGATTCCAGAATCTGACTGTAGGCCGGATCCTCTGCCAGATCTTTGCATTCCAGGGGATCTTCTTTCAAATGGAACAGCTGACGGATATTGCCTGTGGGATAATAAATCAGCTTCCATTCTTTTGTCCTGATCATTCTGGTCGCCCGGTCATCTTCCCACAGCTCGCCGTAGGAATACTCTCTCTGTGCGTCCCCGGCCAGAGAAACGCCTTCTACCCAATCCGGAATCTCCACTCCCGCAAGGTCAAGGAGGGTCGGCATAACATCCCGCAATTCTACGATTCTGTCATCTGTGCGGTTGCATACCATGCCGCTGTCTGCTGTAGGAGACAGAATAAACGGAAATTTTACCGAATTTTCATACATCAAGAATTTTCCGAACAATCCGTGGGTTCCAAGCATCTCTCCGTGATCTGCCGTAAACAAAATCACCGTATCCTCCAGAAGCCCCTGCTCCCTTAAAGTTCCGATTACCAGGCGAATCTGATGGTCAATGTAAGTACAGGTAGCATAATATGCTTTCTTGGCTATGTCTTTCCGCTGTTTTCGGTCAAACCAGCTGTACAGATTTTTATAGTACTGATAGCCGAAAGGCAGACATTCCGGTTCCCTTTTCGTCCATTCGCCTTCTATCGGCTGAGAAAATTCCACACCCTCATACATATCAAGATATTCTTTAGGCGGCGTCAGAGGCGGATGAGGCGCGGCATAGGACAAATACCAGAAGGCCGGCCGGCTGGGATCCTTGCGGAGGATGGTCTCGCACATCTGCCTTGTAGTCCAGTTGGTGGGAGTCAGAGTCTCATCCAAATGGAACGGGCGGTAAAAATAATTGTTATTGCACATGCCATGAGCCATTTCTTCTCCGGCGCAGCCGTTCCTTGCAAGAAATCTTTCATAATCGTCCTGGGTCATTCCCGCCTTGTGACGCCCCTCCTCATGGAGAATCACATCATCAAAGCCGATCCTGTCTCTCTGTGGGAATACATGAAGTTTACCCACTGCCACTGCCTGATATCCGTTATCCCGAAAGATCTGGGCCATAGTCGGAATATTTTCCGGCATTTTCAGGTTTTCACAGAACACCCGGTCCCCGTGAGTTTTACTGGTAACCCCCAGCATCAGTTCCCTCCGGGCCGGTATGCATACCGGCGTGGTGCTGACCGCATTGGTATATCGGATTCCGTACCGCGCCAGTTCGTCCAGGCTCGGAGTCAATATCTCCTGATTTCCGGCACAGCCAAGGTATTCTCCTGCCCACTGGTCTACAGTAATCAGGAGAACGTTCTTTTTTCCTGCCATAGCTTTGTTTTCCTCCTTTCATGTCCGGCCGTTTCCAGGTCAGATATGTTTTATTTGTTGTTAAGCTCATTATATGGTACAATAATTGTATCCGCAATGGAAACGTTATTGCGACTTTTTCGAATAAAGTTCGGATTGTGAACATTTATGTGAAAGTATTTCCGATAAACCAGAACATAGATTAAATATAAGCGAAAGGAAGATCTATATGAAAAGCGCCCTGACTCAGATTTCCAATTGCTACTCCAAGTTAAGTTACAGTGAACGCCTGTTTGCAGAATATGTGCTGTCCAACAGAGACCAGATGATCCATATGCCCATTGCCCAGGTCAGCCAAAATCTGGGCATTGCCTCTTCAACCATCCTGGCGGGTATCCGCAAGCTGGGATTTGAAGGATACCGGGAATTTAAGATCGCTCTGGCCTCAGAGCTTCTCAATCCCATCACCACCTGGAGCTCTCCCGGCTCTGCTCCCCAGTCAGGCGAGTCCAATATCTATCAGCAGGTGGTCCTTTCCAATATTGCAGCATTGCGGGAATCTCTGGATACTATGAACTACAAAGGAATCCGCAAAGGGGCCTCTCTGCTTCTGGATGCTGAACACATCCACATCTTTGGCGTAGGCACTTCCAGTGTCCTTGCCCGGGAAGCTCATGACTTTTTATTCCGTTTGGGACTTTTCAGCTGGTTTCACGAGGATTTTCACTACCAGCAGCTGATTCCTGCCAGAATGCAGAAACAGGATATTGCTCTGTTGATTTCTCAGTCAGGAGTCAATAAAGACATTATTAATATTGCGGAGCTTTTAAAAAATCACGGATGCAGAACGATCGGGATTTCCAATTATATGGGAACCCCTTTTGGAAAGTATATGGATCTTCTCCTTGCGCCTCTTACTATGGTCTCCCAGATCCATGACAATAACTTCTCTTTCCGAATCCCCATTCTGTGCATCATTGAAGCCCTGTATTACGAGATATCAGAACAGATGGGAGACCACTACCACTCCGTGTTAAAACAAAACCAGCAGCTGGTAGAAAAAAATTCTGTCAGTCCTGCATCCCCTGGCAGCTCTTCTGAGATATCCGCAGGCAGTCAAAAAATACCTTGATAAATTGGAAGAAAAGTCCGTGAAAAGCAAAGACGCAAGAATAAAGTATAATAAAATTGACCAGTATATCGGGATACTAATGGTATATGGGACAGCTGCAAGGGAGCCATATGCAAAGCATCTGGATGGAGAATTATGGGAATTGCGCCTATTAAGAGACAGGATTTTATTTTTTGCGTGGGATAGAAATTCATTTATTTTATTAAGCCATTTTATGAAAAGCATACAGAAAACACCAAAACGAGAGATTGAAAAGGTGAAAAGGTTAATGGAAGATTTCAGGGGAAGCAGAGAAGATGAATAATGAGTTGAAGAATATGACAGAGGTTAAGCAGTCTGTGATTGCGAGAATGGAAAGCGAAAAACAGATCCCCAGTTGTCAACCATTTTAAAACTGCTGGTATCTATGGGAAAAACGTTTACAATCGTTCCATTGGAGCTGTCTGAAAAATAGGGTATTATTTCGTGTGGCGGAGGAGATGCCGACTTGCTTTGAAATGTAGATAGATAATATCGATTCATGTGAATGGAAAAAATGAGCGGTTGACGTTTATGGAAATCTATAAGTTGTCTATGAACGAATGCAGAGTCATTGCGTTTTAAATTCCACCAGCAATAAGAAGAATTTCCACTACATGGCAGGGAACCACTTATGCCAGAGAGCATGAATCAGTGCCGCGGCACTACCAGAAGTCAAAGAAAGGATCGAATTTTTTGCAGGCAATGAAAAAGGACGAAGCTTTTGCGGCAAAGGGGACGAATCGGCATGCGAAATAGTATTTATGTGGCTGAAATATTCTGGTAACATATTAAGTCTGCCTCCTGCATATGTTGTAAAAAACATATTCAGGGGGAAAACCTTGAAGGAATATATCGAGGAGCGTGCAGTGGCCATAGCCAATTATATCATAGACCACAATGCCACGGTGCGGCAGACTGCCAAGAAGTTTGGGATCAGCAAGAGTACGGTACATAAAGACGTCACAGAGAGACTGGAAAACATCAATCCTTCCCTGGCAGCCCGGGCCCGGGTGGTGCTGGACGTGAACAAGTCGGAGCGCCACATCCGCGGCGGCCTGGCCACCCGTGAGAAGTATCAGCACAGGCTGGCCATCTGCAGCAGGGAGGAAGAGTAAAGTTTGAGAGCCACTGGCAGAGTGGCTCTTTTTCTTTTGCTCTGTTAACTGCAAATGTGAAATTAGATATGTATACAATTATAAAAACAGGCTATATTTAATTTAGAATCTATGCTATACTTATCGAAAGGAGGGGCTGGGATGAACCTGAAAAAAATCAGTATCGGTAATTTTAAATCTTTGTATCAAGCATCATTTGAACCGGGAAAAGTGAATGTATTTATCGGAGCAAACGGTTCTGGAAAGTCTACTATATTAGAAGCGATCGGATTGTTAAGTGCAGCGATGACAGATCGGGTGGATGCCAGCAGCCTGCAGAGAAAAGGTGTTCGATTAAGTGCGTCTTCTTTATATAAGTCGAATTTTAAAACAATCGATAAAACGAAATTGACTCTCGATTTTTCACTGGAATGGGAAGAAAAGGAGAAATCAGATGTTTTTCGATATGATGTTCATTTAACAACCCCGAAAGATACGGATTATTGGAAATATCATTCAGAAGTTTTTTTTCAAAATGAAGAAAAAAAGTGGGGAAGAAGCAATGCCTCACAAAAACAGAGCAATAATTACATCGGCTTCTTTTTGATTGATGAAAACCAGGAACTGGCAGAAGGAAGAAAAATTGCCCAAAGCTTCAGAAATTATGGTATATTCCAACCTAATACAATGACACTGAGGGGAACCATACCTGATCCCAATCAAATGACGCCTATCGGGCTTAATGGCGGAAGGCTGGCAGAAGCGTTACAGGATCTGATGAAAGAGATAGAGGACCAGCTCTTTTTGGGAAAATTGCCGATGGATGATGTTTTGGAATTGATCGATTGGGCATCAACGATTTCTGTGGATGTACCGAAAAAGAAAAATATCAATCCTAATATTCCAACAACGAGGCAGATTATTGAATTCAGTGATCGCTTTATGAAAGACAGTGCGAGATTTACGGGTTATGACGCAAGTGAAGGAGCTTTATATGTGCTGTTTATGCTATGCCTGGCCATGCACCCGCAGAGCCCTGCGATCTTTGCTGTAGACAGCTTTGATCATGCGCTGAACCCCAGGCTCGCGAAAAAGATGATTCAGGTTTTTTGTGAGCAGGTTATAGAGAACAACAAGCATGTATTTTTAACAACGCATAACCCTTTGGTTTTGGACGGGCTGGATTTAAGCAATGAAGATGTTCGATTGTTTGCGGTGGATAGAGATAAATATGGTTATGCGCGGATAAAAA
>Ga0137306_102803_pt1 | contig 14004 bp, 10 predicted proteins | sample Inofroosms_March_FD_97187 | JGI IMG/M metagenome (GOLD analysis project Ga0137306, IMG submission 97187) | Mouse cecal microbial communities from Vienna, Austria - N-Acetylneuraminic and N-Acetylglucosamine D2O microcosms_March | ecosystem: Host-associated > Mammals > Digestive system > Large...
GGCAAGTATACTCTTTATCATTATTATTCTTTTCATTTCAGGTTATTGTTTTCCTTGATACCTCATTAAAATCAAGGTATACTTAAAGTAGTACAGTTGGAAGAAAATGGAAGATATAAAATAAAAGAGGGGTATTATGGTCAAGGTATATTTACTTCCTGCGGATGAAGGCGATTTTATTTGGGTCAGATATGGTAATGATGAGAACTATGCAAATATATTGATAGATGGCGGGACTAAAGACAGTGGAGCAGAGTATGCGGATGTTATTCAGTTTATTGTAGATCAAAAGGAAACTATAGAAGCACTCATATTAACCCATATTGATTATGACCATATACAGGGTGTGGTTGATGGAATTAGCAGGGTATCATCAAGTGATTTAAAGAAAGTGGTAAAACGCATATTATTCAATACTTGTAGAGGGATTTCCCGTGAGCAGGGACAGGCTGTTGACAAGAATAAATATGTGGAGAATCAAATAAAAGGTGATATATATACGGGGGCATATGGAATAGGGGATGCCATAGCTTTAATGGATTTATTAAGAGAAAAAGATGTGGCGGACAGGGTAATGGATTATATAGTTTCAGGAATGGAAATGACCTGGGATAAAGATGCCCTTATAAGAATTATTAGTCCGGGGAAAAAAGAGCTGAACCAGTTTTTGAATAAGTGGGAGCCCTATTGTAAAGAGGAAGAAGTTTCTGTATACACAACGAATCTGGAGAATGCACGAGAAAATTTGACTGATTTGATGAAGGAACGTTTGGGGAATGATCCTTCTGTCAATAATGCTGCGTCCATTGCATTTTTGTTTGAATATGAAGATGTAAGTATTGCGTTTCTAGCTGATGCCAAACCAACAGTATGCATACAGGGATTAAAAGAATTAAAAGTAAAGCTGCCATGTAAAGTCGATACATTGAAACTGTCACATCATGGCAGTAAAAGCAATACATCAGATGCATTGTTAAAATATCTGAAAACGCAAATATATCTGCTCAGTACAAATGGGAACAAGCAAAAAGTCCCAAATAAAGCAGTAGTGGCGCATCTGTTAAAAAATTCACTGAAACAGGAAATAACGCTGGCATGTAATTATGATTGGTGGGAGACTACTTATCAGGGTAAATATTTTACAGATAAGGACAGGGAAATGTATATTGACGGGAATCAGTTAAAGTTGTTTCTGCTGGATGAGAATGGATTTCAGGTGAAGGATGGTTTATATCTTTATGGCGAATGGTAAATATTACGAGAAATTGAACCAGTATGCTGTTCGAATTGCAGCAAATGTTCTGGAAAATCCCATAGGATCCGGGGTAATCCTTTTGAGGCATTTTGGGGAATCTCCCTTGCTGTTGACAGCAGCGCATGTAGTATCCCCATTATTTCAGAATACAGATACAGAAGTTTTGTGTCTGGGCTGCATGGATGGGGATGGTCAGGTACAGACAATTGAGGTAAGCGTATGTCTGGTAAGAGAGCAGGCACAAGGAAATGTCGGAGAGGGGGAAACTTATATTCACCCTGAATATCGGTCGGAAGGAGAAATAAAAAAGAATACAGCCATGATGCGGCGATTGTTGTTCTGCCATGGAAAGAATGGATGGGAACACTTGATGGTTTTGTGCTGAAAGATGAGGTTATAGGTGAAACCTTGGATGGATGGGGATTCCCTGGTTCAACAGACAATGAAATAAAAGCTGCATCTGCAGATATTCTTGCTGGAAAAAAGGACATACACGGCACAGTCAGCAACAGAGTGGGCAAAGCAAAAAGATTTAGTTTTACGTATGATGGTGGATCATGGGAAAGAAACGTTACCAGGGATAGTTTTATGACCGGATTTTCTGGTAGTGGATTGTTTGCAATACAGCAGGACAGTATAGCGTTAAAAGGACTTATTTCGTGTGAATACGGGGATAAATCTGCGGGAACAATGCTCTGGGCAAGTTCATCGAGTCTTTTTATTGAGATGATGGAACAGTTCAATTTAGAAATAAGGTGTCCCCGCTCCTTTCAATGCTATAAGGAAAAAATTGTACAGGGTATTTTTGCTACCCGAAAAGATGCAAGGAGACTTTTTACCGATTGGGCGGAGAAGCTGATTGAAGATCATCATCTTCAGCCGGAGAACTTTGACTCGGACACAGAAATAGAGCTGCCCTGTATTAGTAACCGTAAAGTTTGTGATGATTTTTGGATAGGGCAGTTAAAAAAATCGGTGCTTTTGTATGGAATACAGGGAATACCTGCCCATGACCTTGCACAGCCGTTTTTGCAAATGCCGAAGCCATATGAAAAAGATACAGTTAGATTCGTATTTCTCTGTACAGAAGAGAATGCTCAGAGTGTGATAGGTGAACTGATTGAAAAAGACTATTTTAAAGAACGTGGAAAGATAAAAAATGGCACAATCTTTGTGTTAAACGGTAAAAGTGGCAACCGGAGGGTATTGATTCCCCGTTATGAGTGCAGGGAGGTTATCTGCAATATAGCAGCTGGCTATGATTCTTCCCGAACATTGAGAGAGAAAACATATAATCTTTTGCCAGATAGTGAGAAAGACGGGGGTTTTGATATTATAAAAGGAGAAGTATCCCAATGTAATCTGGCAGCAATTGGAATTGGGGAGATAATGTCTATTCTGGATAAGGGCAGAATCAAAAGAGAAAATTTGAAAAAGGAAATGGAGGATAAATTAAAAGAAGTATGGGAAATATAGAGTCGGAAAAGTGGAAACGCCAAGAGGTTTTGGACAGTGACTGGCGAGATGATGATTTTTATTATTTTAAACGTGAGATGAATGCTGGCAGGTCTTGTATAAAATCATACTTTTCGCATATTTTTATTCAAATATGTCAATCCCAGAGCGAAATGGAAAACAGATGGAAAAAAACGAATCATTACATTGCCTTAAAATATCAAAGTAAGGTGCAGGAAGTCATTGAAAAGAGTAATTTTTATCTTTGCTTATTTGTAAAGGAACAAATAAGCGTAAAGGTCAGAAATGAAATAGAAAGTGATTCGTTTTGTGCCAAGAAGTATATCTTTGAAAATAGTGAGAAAACATTGCCTGAAATGTTGGAGGATATAGAGAATAAAATTTTCTGTATGAATTGTCCGATTCCTTTCAAGGAATTTCCGAAACTGAAAAGTATGGAATTGCAGAATTTTCGAGGATATGCAGGAAAATTTTCAATAGATTTTAGGGATAGCAGGGAAAAACCGGCTTCTGTTGTAGTTATTTATGCCAAAAACGGAGTGGGAAAAACCAGCCTGTTTGATGGAGTAGAATATGCGTTAAAGGGGGAAGTTGGAAGAATTGTTTCCTTGATGGCAAAAGATAAATATAATAAACAAAAAGGAGCGGTTTATCACAATCGCGATAATGCTGATCAGGAGGCTTTTGTTTCAATGATGCTAGAAGGAAACATTCAAATATTGCGAAAGGTAGCAAAGGTAGCAGAGGGAGGAAATGATTGTGGAGTTAGGACTGCTATCAAGGGAAAAGAAATTACTGGAACAAGTAAGGAAAAAGAAAGATGGGATTGGATTGTTCTTCCCCATGATAAAATTGACAGTTTTATTTCGGCAAGATCGTCAACGGAGCAATACAAAGAGTGGACAAAAACTGTAGGTCTATTATCAGAGGAGACAAAGGAATTTGAAAATGCCTATAAAGAATACAAAGATATGCAAAGAAAGTTAGGCAAATTGAAGGAACAGTATGAACAGATTGAGATAAAGTTAAAAAGTCTTTCAGGGGCGCAGTCTGCTGTTCAAAATTTGACAGAAATAATTCGTTTATATAACAAGGCGGCGGAAGAAGGTAAGGCTTTATTTTTTACAAGTGAAGCAGACCTGGAACAATATGATACAATGATAAATCAGACTAAGAAATACAGCAGGGAACTGGAGACAAAGAAAAAATCATTGGAAGAAAAAATATCTTTAGCAGGAGAGGTATTAAACAAAGGTGTTTCTTCCTGCCAGAATATTATTAGTTCCATTGATGAAGTAAGTGAGTCTATAAAAAAATCGGAGCTACAGATACAAAGAAAGCAGGAATTGGATACTCTGCTGCAGACTGACAAAGAAAATTTGAGCATAGTTATTACACATCAGAAAGAGGTTGACTTTTTACAAAAAATAGGAGCTTATGGAGTTGAAAATACAAAGGGAAAATGTAAAGAATATCTGGATATTGGTATAAAAATAGATGAATTGGAGAAATCTCTCAAATATTTTGAATCAAACCTGAAAAGTGCCATAGAGGAAATCAGTGAGGTGGAGCTAAATGTAAATAAGTATAAATCAACTCAACTATCGGAGGAAGATTATGAGCAGGCATTGAATAGGGCAAAAGAACTTGATGAGATAAATAAAAAACTGGTAAAAAAACAGGCAGAATATAAGGTTGCAAAAGAGCAGGGTGAACAATATGAAAAGTTAATAGCATCGACTAAGAAAATGATAGAGGGCGTTGCTGGTTTTCAACTGCCTAAAGATGTTATTGAATTGAAATCTGAGGAAGTAAATGTCAGCATCCTTCTGGATGCTGAAAAACAAAAGCAGCTTTATGACTTTGAAGACAGATATAGAAAAGTATCCATGCAGATGCAGGTATGTCAGGAAGAGATTTCGAAACAGGCAGAAACAGCCGAGGAATTAAAGGAAATATGTCAGAAGGGGCAAGAATATCTAAACTTACATAGAAATACAAATGAGTGTCCCCTGTGCCATACGCCGTTTGATGATTGGGAAACTTTATTCCTTAGGATAAGCAATATTCAGGAACAAAACGAAGATTCATTAAAAGGGCAGCTGGGGGAGTATCATGCAGCGCTGAATCAGATCTGTGATGAATATGAGAGCTTTAATCTGCAATGCGAAGATTGGAGGAAAAGGCAGTTGGAGTCTTACAAGAAAACAATGGAAAGGCTGATAGAAGAAAGCCATTCTGGCGAGTGCACAAAAGAAAACTGCGAGAAAAAGGAAAATGCCCTCAATGAAGAGAGAAAGGCTTTAGAATTATGGTTTGTTCAAAGAGGGATTCAACTGAGTGAGTTTTCTTCTGGAGGACTGGAAGTCTGGAGAAAGTCTCGGGAAGAGTTATTGTCACAGTGTCGGGAAGAATTAAACAGGTATTTAGAGAAAAAGGAAGCTGAAAAAACTTCAGCTGACAGCACAAGAACCGTTTTGGCTGCATTGAAAGAGCAAAAAGAAAAGTTTGTCGGGGATTCAGAATTATATAGCTATATTCAATTTTGGATGAAGCAACCAGATTCATTTGATTTTTCAAAATATTTGCAGGAACAGGAAAATTTGCTGAAAACATATAAGGATAAACAGAAAACTCTGCAGGAGAAAATAAGGACATATAAGGATGTAGAAAATATGGAACTGGAAGTTTATACAGATTCAAGGGATAAACAACTAAAAAATCTGGAACAATTGAAAATTTTAAAGGAGAGGTATGGCATATTTGAAGATTTATCAGAGGAAGGTGTCACCAAAAGCTTAAAGAACTGGCTTCAGCAGAAAGAAAACTATGAAAAGCAGTGTGAGTATCTAAATCAGATTTCTGAAGAAAACAGCGCAAGATCTTATTTTGAAAATTATAAGGTATATTGTAGGGAATTACAGGATAAAGAAGGGGAATGTTTGGAACAGGAAAAAGTAATAGAGGCGGAAAAGGAGGATTTTGCAGAAAAGAAGAAAAATTTGGAAACAGGCTTAAAGTCATATTTTAACAGGACAATAATGAATGAGATATTTAGAAAAATTGATCCACATGACTTCATGAAAAATGTAGAGTATGACTTATCATTTAATGAGAGGGATGAGCCGCAGCTGCATATTCGGGTTTGTGAAGGCGATGGGGAACAAGCCGATTCTTACCGTCCCGAGCTGTACTTTAGTACGGCACAATTGAATACAGTGGCGTTCAGTTCCTTTTTTAGCAGGGCATTGACCGCAGATAATATCGATTTTCGAACAATTTTCATTGACGATCCGATTGGACATTTTGATGATATGAATATTCTTGGTTTTACAGATTTGATCCGAAGTATTCTTGAAACAAACGATTGTCAAATCATCATGTCTACCCATGATGAAAAAATATTCAAGATATTAGAGAGGAAGTTAAATAGTGATTATTACAGTTCGTGTTTTATACGATTGCCAGAAAGTGAGGCTGTTACATGGAGTGTATAAAATTAGGTAATTGAGTTACTGCTTGTTTCGGTGCTTGGAGCGAGTAAAAGTTACATAAAATAAACACAAGAGGCATCATTTATAATGGATTTTATTCCACTAAAAATGATGCCTTTTCAGTCTATAAATGAAAATCCTTTCTCGGATGCTTCGTAGTGAGAATATCCCTCTGCTTAGACATAGCAACATGTGTATAAATTTCCGTAATATTAATCGAACTATGTCCCAATATCTCCTGAATATACCTGATATCAACATCAGCCTCCAACAGGCTTGTGGCAAAGGTATGGCGGAACATATGCGGAGTGATATGCAGGTCAATTGCCGCAAGGGACGTATACCTGTTGATCATTCTGCGGACAGCCTGGTCTGACAGTTCCTTACCATTCTGGTTTGCGAAAAAGTATCCGCAGCTTTGTATTTCCGTCTGGAAATCTGCTTTATACCGTTCCAGAATACTGACAACATCATCATTTCCAATCTGTACCTTACGTTCTTTAGAGCCTTTTCCATAGATTAATATCGTCCGGTCATACAGGTTTACACTTTTCTCATTCAGGGAACAGAGCTCGGAAATTCGCATTCCGGTAGCAAAGAGCAGTTCGATCACGGCGGCATCCCTCAAAGCATTGCGTTTCTTATAGTCTGTTTTGGCGTCTGACAGCTGTTTGTAGATAGTAGACAAAAATGTTTCGACTGTATGGAGCGGGATCGTTTTGGGCAGGAGCACAGGTTCACGAAACTTTACCTGTATTTTACTAAAAGGATTCCGTTTGATCAGATCCCTGTATTCAAAGTAGTGAAAAAGGGCTTTTAATGAGGCGATTTTTCTTTTTACAGTCCTGGGCTTGTATTTCTGGTGAAGCCCGGTAATGAAATCTTCCAGCAGTTTCGGAGTAATTTCCAAAATATCAGCTGCCTGGATATGACTGCAAAATTGGGACAGGTCAATCCTGTACGCCCGCAGAGTTTTGGCATCCAGCCTCTTTTGATTCTGGCAGTAGTCCAGATAGTCGGTTACATGTGTCTGTAAATCATTCATATTCAAAATCTCCTTATCTTTTGTATTTCAAGATATATCCTACATGGATTTTGGCAGAAATGCACCTGCCATATAATGCCGTGCTGTTTTCCAATCTATGCCGTTAAAAAATCAGGCGTTGTGTCCTATCATGTTTATAGGCTCAGTTGGGCCATAAAAATAAATAGGACACGCATACACCTGATTTTATTTTCGCCTCTGGCTGTCGGTGACGGGCAGGGGTGGCAGAATCCCATTTCGTGCGATGACATACCTGCAGTGGAGACATTGTTGCCCGTGAAGGTAGTGTAAGAAGTACTTTAATTGCTGAAAGCAATTTCCGCTCATGCAAGGAGCATTTCGCGGAGAAGCACTAAGTTTTACATTGAGCAGAGGATTGTGCCTACTGGTATAGCAGCCAGGGATAATGAGGTAAAACAGCGCCGGAATTTCAGCGAAAGCATTTTCCGGGAGTGGCTGCCTGCGGATGCGGTCAGGGATGGAGTAATCCATGATTGGGCAATGACCAAAACGCAGCGAGGGGGAGCTTCCCCAGTGTATGTTACCCGGTTCGGGGAGCCATGAGAATGGAACAAATCTGATATTTTCAGAGTGTCAGGAGGATGCAGTATTCAATGCTGCATTATCTTCTGATACAGGGAAGCTTTTCGGACTAGAAAGCTTTTCTGTATGAGGGGATAATGTTTCACATACGTTCTGTTCCAACAAATTTGAACAGGTGAAATATCCATCAGACATTAAAATGAAAGGCTGGAATAACCATGACAGTTGAAGAAATGAAGGCAGTAGACATCAGGACAGTGCACCCGGAGGAGCTGGTGGATATCACAAAGCTCAGCATAGACAAATCCCTGGAAGGGGACGACCGGAAAGCAGAATTTATCCGGCAGGTAAAAAATCCCTACTGCTACAGGGTAGGGAATATCATTGTAAAATCAAGTTATTCAGGTGGCGCAACCCTTACGGAACGTTTTCAGGAATTAGTCCTCGCGGTGTGAACATGATAATTTTATCATGATTTTTTTATGCAAAAAGGGTGGAAAAATCCCAAAAACTGTGTTAATCTAAGAATCATAAAAAATAGGGCTGACATCAGTGCAGGCTTCTGATTCTTGGATTAAGACTGGGCAATCTTAATTTGAAAATCATAAGAATGGAGCGGTGCAGGATGAAGGCAGACAATTCTAAAGTATATCAGGCAGCCATCTACTTAAGGTTATCAAAGGAAGATGGCGATGTTGCAGCGGGCGGCAGGCCCGAGAGCAACAGTATCTCAAACCAGAAAGATCTAATCATGGACTATGTGGGAAAGCACCCGAAGATCCATGTCCATTCCGTGAGGGTGGACGACGGTTATAGCGGTGTTGATTTCAACCGTCCAAATTTCCAGCAGATGTTGGATGACATCAGGACCGGCAGCGTGGACTGTGTCATCGTAAAGGATCTGTCCCGTTTTGGCAGGAACTATATCGAGGCGGGAAGATATATTGAAAAAATATTCCCGATGATGGGCGTGCGGTTTATTGCCGTCACGGACGGGTACGACAGCCTTAACAATGCAGGTGGCAGTGAAATGATGGTTCCGTTCAAGAACCTGATCAATGACGCGTACAGCAGGGATATCTCCATAAAAATACGGAGCAATCTCGAAGTGAAGCGAAAAAGAGGGGAATATATCGGCGCCTTTGTGTCATACGGCTACCGGAAGTCGGAGGAGGATAAGAACCGGATTGTGGTTGATGAATATGCGGCAGGCGTCGTGAAGGACATTTTCAGGATGAAGCTGCTCGGAATGAGCCAGCAGGCAATCGCGGACACGCTGAATGAAAAGGGAATTCTCCCACCCCTTGCGTATAAGAACAGCATTGGCATCCGCCTGAAAACGTCGTTTGACATGGGTGAGACACCGGAGTGGAATCCCGTCTCCGTCACAAGGGTGCTGAAAAATGAGCTTTATACAGGTGTGCTCATACAGGGAAAGCAGACAACGCCCAACTATAAGGTGAAAACGCGGGTAATGAAGCCGGAAAGCCAGTGGGCACGCATTGAGGACAGCCATGAGGCAGTCATCAGCAGGCAGGATTTTGACCTTGTGCAGGAGCTTTTAAGGCTGGATACACGGTGCACCCCGGGAAGTGACAGGGTGTATCCTCTTGCAGGCGTGCTGGTGTGCGGAGACTGTATGGAGGGCATGGTGCGCAGGACTGTTCCGGCAAACGGAAAGCAGTATGTTTATTATGTCTGTTCTGCCAATAAGAAAAATAAGCAGGAGTGTTCATCACACCGTATCAGTGAATCCGACCTGACAGGGGCAGTGCTGAAATCCATACAGCTCCATGTGAGTGAGATGCTGGGAATCTGCAATGTGTCCGCACTGCTCGATGAGCTGCAGTGGAAACAGGCAGGCATTGAGAAATATGAGGAGCGGATCAGGCTGGAAAAAGAGAAAAAAGCCAGGACGGACGCGCGGAAGCTGCATTTATACGAGGATTTTAAGGACGGGCTCCTGACAAAACAGGAATACATGCAGATGAAAGAGGAGTACACCAGCCAGTCAGCTATTTCCGAAAAAGCAATCATTTCCTACGAAAATGAGGTGGAGCTGCTGAAAAATAACAAGGGCAGCAGGCAGGAATGGATTGATACCTTTAAAAAGTATGAGAATATAACAGAGCTGGACCGTGCTGTGGTAGCTGCTTTGGTAAAGCAGGTGCGGGTATATGATAAAAAGAGGATTGAAGTCGTTTTCAATTTTCAGGAAGAATCAGATTTGCGTATTCATTCTGGCAGATATGCAGGAAGGGCGGTGATGTAGATGGCAAGAAAGAGCAGAAAACAGACCGTCATACAGGCACCGGAAACTGTAGATACGAGCCTTAAAGTGTACCGCACCGCGTTGTATGCAAGGCTGTCCGCGGACGAAAACAACAGGGACGCGGGAACAACGATAGAGAACCAGCTCTGCCTGCTCAGGGAATATGTAAAGGACAGGCCGTATTTACAGGTAATATCCGAATATTTTGACGACGGGGTTACGGGAACAGTGTTTGACCGCCCTTCCTTTAACCGCATGATCGCGGACATGAGGGCAGGAAAGATTGACTGCATTGTCGTAAAGGATCTTTCGAGGCTCGGCAGGAATTATCTCGAGGCGGGCGACTACATTGAGAAGATATTTCCATTTTTCAATGTCCGTTTCGTCGCGGTGACAGACGGTTATGACAGCAGCAGTTCAGACCTTACAGAGGACGGACTGATTGTTCCCCTGAAAAACCTGATCAACGATATCTATGCAAAGGACCTGTCGCAAAAGATTGGTTCCGCACTTCATATCAGGCAGAAGCAGGGAAAATATATCGGGGTATCCGCACCCTATGGATATGTGAAGGACCCTGCAGACCATGGAAAGCTTGTTGTTGACGAAGAAGTGAGGGAGATAGTTCAGGATATATTCCGCAGAAGGGCTGACGGCGAGAGCCTCACGGGCATTGTCAGGAAACTGAATGATGACGGTATTCCTTCCCCGTCACTGTACCAGTATATGAAAGGGCGGGGAAAGACAGTGAGGTCGAAGTTATGGACGGTGAGCACGCTGTCCACACTTTTAGAAAATTCAGCGTATGCAGGCGACATGGAGCAGGGAATACGCAAAACGTCATTGTGCCAGGGCATAAAGAGACACAGGGTTTCCGCAGAAGAAAGAATCTGTGTAAGAAATACCCATGAACCAATCATAGAGAGGGGGATTTTTGAAAAGGTCGCCCTGATGAAAAAGGCAGACAGGGAGAAATACCATGCCAGTTACGGTATGCACTGTGAGTTTTCAAAAGAGCCAAACCTGCTGAAAGGAATACTGGTCTGCGCGGATTGTGGGAGACTGATGCAGCTCCGGCGGGACAACAGTGGGGCAAAACTTGATCCGCCAAGGGCATATTACAGATATGTATGCCCCACATACCAGAATTTAAAGGAAAAAGGCTGTACAAAGAAGCGCCTGAATAAAAAGGAGACTGAGCAGGCAGTGGAACAGGCGGTCAGGCTCCATATAAAGCTTTTTCTGGACAGCAGGAAGGCGCTGGACGGATTAAACCGTACAGAACAGGCAGGGCGGATAAACGACGGATATCAGAAAGAAATTTCCGATGCCTGCAGGCGGAAGAAAAAAGCACAGCAGAGGGCAGCTTCATTATACAACGATTATGCGGACGGGATTCTGAACGAAAGTGATTACCTGTATGCAAAACAAAAATATCTGGACGAGGCCGCTGCTGCGGAACAGAGGATTGCGGAACTTCAGGAAATGCAGAAAAAATATAACAAAGGCTGCAGGAAAGACAGCGGACTTGAAACGATGGCTGGACAGTATATGGATTTTGATGTCCTGACAGATGAGATTGTACATGCATTTATCGACAAGATTTATGTACACAGTGACAAAAGTCTGGAGATATGTTTCCGTTTCCGTGACGAACTTGAAGAATTAGTACAGACAGTCGGAGAAAGAAAGGGTGAAGTATGCAGGACGGAAACGGATATGTGACCGCGCTGTATATCCGCCTGTCACAGGAGGACAGGGACCTGTCCAGTAGGAATGACAAAAAAGAAAGCAACAGCATCACGAACCAGCGGGAGCTTCTGTGGGATTTTATCAGGAACCATGAAGAGTTTGCAGGAGGCACGGTCATTGAAAAATGTGACGACGGATATTCCGGCGTAAAGTTTGACAACAGGCCGGCATTTACGGAGTTGATGGAACTTGCGAAGGCAGGGAAGATAAACTGCATCATTGTCAAGGATTTCTCGCGGTTTGGCAGGGATTACGTGGAGCTGGGCGATTACCTAGAACAGTATTTCCCGTTTCTCGGCATAAGGTTCATATCCGTCAATGACGGATATGACAGTAAAAACTTTGAGGGGACAACGGGCGGTCTTGACGTTGCCTTCAAGAACATGATCTATGATTTTTACAGCAGGGAATTTTCAAAGAAGCAGAAAATAGCATGGAAACGTATGGCGGAAAAGGGGGAATACAATGCTACATTTACAATGTATGGCTACAGGCGTGACCGCAGTAGTATTCACCAACTTGCCATAGATGAAGAAACTGGTGAGACCGTGCGGGAGATTTTCAGTCTGGCGGCATCCGGTATGTCGCCTTTGAAAATCGCACGGATGCTGAACGAAAAAGCGATACCGTCCCCGTCAGAAAACCAGATCATGCAGGGTTCCCGTCAGGAATGGGGTCTATACGGGGTGGAGTGCCACTGGACTGCCGAAAAAATACGCCGCATGATCAGGGACGAGCGGTACACAGGAACAATGGTCTCGCTAAAAACATCTTCATTTACAGTCGGCGGTAAACGTATCAGGAAATCCCCGTCGGAATGGGTGCGTGTTGAGAATACACACGAACCGCTTGTGTCATATGAGCTGTATCTGAAAGCAAACTCTGTGATAAAGCAGACCACATTCAAACAGAGTGGGAGAAAAGGAAAGAATATTTATCACTGTGGTTATTGCGGGAGAAAAATGCAGGATACCGGAAAAGGCAGTATCCAGTGCGGACAAAGATATCTGATAAAGGAATGCAGATGCCGCGGGGCGTCCATAAAACGTGAGGAGGCAGACCGTGCGGTTATGGACGTCCTGAAACAGCAGATACAGCTTTTGGTGAAGGAATCGGAGCTGTCACAGAATGCTCGCAGCAGAACAGTCCCATATTCCGCAGATGAAGAGATCATATCGCTGACAAAAACCATTGCCGCCCTGAAAAAAACGTGGATACCGCTCTATGAGCAGTACAGGGACGGCGGTCTTTCGAGGAATGATTTTCTTGCAAAGAAGAAAGAATATGATGCCGAGGCGGTAAAACTGGAACAGCGTCTGGACGAATTACAGAACAGCCGGGTAGAACAAGATGAAAGATTTCAGCAGGAGAGAAAACATGTCAGCCAGCTGATGTGTTATGCAGAACAAATGGAACTGACAGAAGAAATCAAGGAAAAGCTGATTGACAAAGTGAAGGTATATTCCAATAACAGGATAGAGATATACTGGAAATTTGAAAGTGGTTTTTCCGATACAGAAACAACGTAAAAGTGTGGGCTATGCGTCTGCACTTTTTCAATCACCGAAAAAGTAAATTTTTTTTAGTCCTTGCTTGACAGGAGAACATGATGTCCAGAAGTCAGTGCAGGAGGAAAAAACGGAAGCAGGGGAAAGCGTTGCGGATACACCAATACCGTACCCGGTAGAAAATGCAAGGCATAATTACGCAGTGGATAATGGCAATCCGCAGGGGCTGAAACATGCGGCGGCTATGGCTGATAAGCCTGTGCAGAGAGTATCATTAAAAGAAAAGCTGGAAGCGTTCAGAGTGAAAGCTGCCGGGGCTGAGAAGCAGGAAAACCGCAGGGAAAAGGGGAAGGAGGTAACGATGTAGGGATAAAAATTTATAAAAATTTTGTTGCAAAAGCGGCTGCAAAACCGTACAATGTAAATAGGGAAGTATGCGGAATGTAAAAAGAGCCATACTAACAAAGGAGGTGTTTCTTATGGCAACTTCAAGCATCACGAAAAATTTCGTCATTTCCGGCAAGGAACAGGTGGAGATGTTTGTCAATGCGATTGAAGAATCCGCCAAAAACCGTCCTGTCCGTACTCCGGTAGCCGTTAAATTCATAAAAGGCGAAGAAGAATTGCGGGAATTGATGAGATTTAGGGAAATGAAGGAA
>Ga0137306_102804_pt1 | contig 14004 bp, 12 predicted proteins | sample Inofroosms_March_FD_97187 | JGI IMG/M metagenome (GOLD analysis project Ga0137306, IMG submission 97187) | Mouse cecal microbial communities from Vienna, Austria - N-Acetylneuraminic and N-Acetylglucosamine D2O microcosms_March | ecosystem: Host-associated > Mammals > Digestive system > Large...
CCGGCTGCGGCTCCCCAAGATTGCTGTTCCCGGTCGCATAGTCGATCGCCACGCCGGGCTGTCTGTTATAGACAAAAACATTGAAGGAAACCCCTTCTCCGGCGTCCTCCACGGAATAGGCCTCCATCTGCACGCCGGCGGCCACCAGATTATCCCCTTCAAAGACGGGTGTCACCCGGTACATAACATGATATTCGGTCTCCTTCACATAATCGGCGACCTGATTTTCAAAAGGAAGCATTCCGTCTACATTCAGATAGCGGGTGCCGGTGATCAGATTCTTCTCATTGGCATTCTCGCCGGATAGCTGATAGCCGATCAGATGGCACCGGTTGTACAGATATTTTCCGTCCACAATGTCATATTTCACCGTCTGCCAGCCGGAAGGCTTTACCTGGCCGATGGCTCCCCGTTCCTCCGTCGGCATCAGGTCAATTCCGATACAGGCCGAAGCCGGACCACACCGGCCCAGATCGTCCAGGTCGGAGTAATGTTCAAAAGATTCCGTGGTGATTTCATCTTTTGTGAATGTAGGGATATTATCATTTACAACCGTATACGGTTCATCGCGGTTTTCATCCGATAAGACATATTCTATCGTTTCCGGCGAATACGCGGCGGGGGAAGTATTATCCGTATTTTTACAGCCGGATATGGAGAGTAATAAAGCTATGACAAATGGGAAAAGAAAATGTGTTTTAATCTTCATGATATCGTTTTGTACTTCATACAATCTTGTTATGAGATTGCAGCTCCTTTCGTAACATTTTCACGCCTATTATAACACCCATTTTTCCTTCTTTCAATCACCGGAAAAGCAGCGTTCCGAATCCCAAATCCTGTTTGAGATCAGAATGCTGCTTCTTTCAACTGCCGCTAAAAAGGATCTGCCTACCGCGCGCTGATCGTATCCACCACCGACATCCCCTTAATCTTCCTCATCGGCCCGATCACCGCCGCCACCGACGCCCCGGCCATAATCGCCGCAATCAGCGCCAGCAGGCCAAAAGGAACAGTCCAGCCATCTCCCCATCTTTCAGTAATCAGTTGTCCGTACAGAAACCGGTGCAGCGGAAGTCCAAAGGCCGTGCCCGCCGCCAGGCCGCAGATCATATAAGAAGCCGTTTCGGCAATCACCATCCGGTTCAGTTGGCGCGCGCTGGTTCCGATGGCCCGCATGGCCCCATACTGTCTAAGCCTCGCCGACACGCTCATGCCAATGGTATTGATAATGTTGAACGCCGCGATCAGCCCGACGACTGCCAGAAATCCGTATACAAACAGTCCAAAGGAATAATAGACGGCTCTCACCTCGCTGTTGCTGGCCCTCTGATCGGAAAACTGAAATTCCTCTCCTGCGGCGTTACGCACTTCCAGGACGGCGGCATCCGATTTGTCCTTTAACTGAATATCCAAAATCGTATAGCCGGACTCGCCCGTCAGACTGCGAAACATGGTTTCGGAGCAGATCACCGTACCATCCGCCGTCCCGCGGTCGAAAAGCACAGAGTCTAAAATACCGGCGATCCGGACTGTCCGCGGGCCAAGCGCCGTGGCCAGCGTCAGCTCATCTCCCGTTTTCGCCGAAAACCCGTCACCGTTTACCAGCAGAACCCCTTCCCCCTTTTCGGCATCCTCCAGACTTCCCTCCCGCATGTCATCCTTCGCCCAGCCAAACTGATACTGTTCATAGGAAATCAGATTCACCGTTTTTCCTTCCCCATTCAGTCCGGCGGGCAGGTCATAGGCAAAACTCCGGCCGAAAACACGTCGAACCGCAGGACTTTTTTCTAATTCATCCGCCAGCGCGTCCGGAATCCGGCAGGTATTTCCCGGACTGACAATCGCCACGTCAGGTGCGGAAGGACGCAGCGGCGTCAGCGCATGCCCCATAAAATCAATCCCTGTACTGAACCCAAGAAACAGAATCATGCTGAATCCAAAGGAACAGGTTAAAAGCAGCAGATTTTTCCGGCTGCCTGCCGCATGGTGGAAGCCCAGCGCAGCCTCGATCGGAAGCCATCCTGTCCCGGCGGAATGCCTGACGGCAAATACGGTGCCGGCATTGCCGGAAACCGCCTCAAGGGGCGATACCCGGGAAGCTCTTTTGGCCGGAGAGCGGGCCGCGGCAAGAACGGTCAGCAGGCCGATCACACAGCCCGATGCCAGACCGATTCCGCTGATGCCAAAAACCGGCATTTCTCCGAAATAAGTAGGACTGACAAACCGCAGCAGACCGCACAATCCCCAGACAATCATCACGCTGGAGGCAAGCCCGGCAGGGATTGCGGTCACACACCAGGAAAGGGCCTCTGCCCGCACAAAGCGCCTCACCTGCCGGGGCGTGGCGCCAATACACCGGATCATGCCGAAAAATTCCGTTCTCTGCGCCACATTGCTGTTTAAACTGCCCAGTATCATCAGCATCCCGGAAAAAGCCACCAGCACGGCCAGAATCGCCGCCGTCAGATAGAGCACCCTGATATAATTGTCGCCGCTTTGCAGCAAAAGCCCCATCAGCTTGGCATTTTCTCCTACACAGTCCTCAGGGATATTCAGATTGGCGCAGATCTCTCCGATTGCCCGCCGTATGCTGCCGCCGGGCCCAAAGGCCGTGTAACAGACAAAATCATCTTTCAGCGTGGCGGACCGGAACCGGGTCAGATAAGCGTCGGCATTCAAAAATATTCCGAACGCGCCGTATTTTTGCATATCCGGCGTATCCTCCACAAAACCGGAGATCTGAAAAGACATTTCTCCCTCCGGCGCCGACAAAGTGACCATATCGCCCACCGAAAGACCAAGCCGGTCATGGACACCTTCCGAGACCAGCGCCTCCTGATCCGTTCCCGGAAAAGAACCTTCAATTATGCGGGTCGCCGGATAGAGGGAGAGAAAAGCTTCGTCAAATCCACAGACTACCGTTTCCGTTTCTTCGATCCGATACCCCTGATCCAGCCGATAGTTGACCGCGGCATATCTGCTGAGGGTTTCCACATCCGGCCTGGCGCTGATAATCCCGATCTGTTCTTCATTAAGCCCTTTAAAAGCGGCGTGCCACGCGCCGTCGGTCCTGATGGCCTGCAGCTTCTGGCTTTGCAGAAACATATCTGCCATACCAAATACCGCCGCAACCAGAAATGCCGAAAACAGAATACAGAGACGGGTCATACGGGTCTGTCTGCGGTGTACCTTTGCCAAGATCGGAATCAGGTCAAGATAACTTTTCATTCGCATTCCCTCCCAAATCCGTCAATATACCGTCAGATACCCGCATAACCCGATCTACCGAAGCGGTAAGATTGGGATTATGGGTAATCATCAGAATCGTCTGCCGGTAACGGCGGGAAGCCTGGGTAAGCAGATCTATCACGTCCTGGCTGTTCCGGCTGTCCAGATTTCCGGTCGGCTCGTCGGCCAGAATCAGTTTTGGTCTGGTAACTAACGCCCGTCCGATGGCGACACGCTGCTGCTGCCCGCCGGATAACTGCCCCGGCAGATGACGGCGGCGGGCGGAAAGCCCCAGCAGCTCCAGAATCTCATCAATGACGCCGGGGTCCGGCTTCCGGTAATCCAGAAGCAGCGGAAACATAATGTTCTGCTCCACGTTCAGCTCTGTCACCAGTTGGAAAGACTGGAAGATAAATCCGATATTGCGCCGCCTGAAAATCGTCCGTTCCTCTTCCTTCATCCCAAACAAGTCCTGACCGTCCACCCGGATTGTCCCGGAAGACGGCTCGTCCAGCGCGCCGATACAGTTTAACAGCGTACTTTTACCGGAACCGGACTCGCCGATTACAGCGGCAAATTCTCCTCTTTCCATCGTAAAAGACACGTCCTTTAAAGCCTCTGTCTTTGCTTCGCCTGTTCCGTAGGTTTTGCACAGATTGCGTACCTTTAAGATTTCCATTCTTTTTCGCACCTCCATTTCCTCTTACGGTACCCAATCATACCAGAGACAGCTTACGTTTCGGTGAATCTGAGCTTACAGTTCCGTAAGAAACGACATGGTAAATACAGCGCCCTGCCCCTGGCCGCTCTGTACGGCAAGGATACCGCCCTGCCCTTCTACGATGGATTTCGCAAGGGAAAGCCCCAGCCCGGTGCCCTGGGTGTCCAGGGAATGGGCGCTGCGGTAAAAACGTTTGAAAATATGATGAATATCCTCAGGGGCAATGCCCTGGCCGCTGTCGGCAACACAAATTCGAAGCATAACCGGCGTCTGCTCCCAGGAAATTTCGATCTGATCTCCGGATTGGGTGTGATCCAACGCGTTTTTCACGATATTTTCCACCGCTTCTCCTGTCCATTCTCTGTCGCAGACCAGTGTCTGTTCCGGATTTCCTTTCAGCAAAATTTCTTTGCCCTCCCTCCCGGCTCTTACCGTCAGTTCGCAGACAGCGCCTGTGATCAGTTCTTTTACATTACAGCAATTCTTTTCAAAAGAAATATTTCCCGCGTCAAGCCGGGTGATTTTCAGCATGGAACGGATCAACTGTTCCATACGCTTTAAGGAGACTCCCATTTTAGCCGTAAACTGCCTGATTGTCTCCGGATTGTCCGGTTCTTCTTCCATAATCTCCTGATACATGGCAAGCGCCGCCAGCGGCGTCTTCAACTGGTGAGAAATATCAGATATGGTACTTTTCATAAATTCCTTCGCGGCCCGCTCAGACTCATTCTTAGCCTGAAGCATGGTGGCAAGCTGTTCCACGGAAGAAAAAATCCGATAAATTCCCCCCTCTCTGTTCCGGGGCAGACGGCCGGTATAATCTCCGCTGATATAGGCTGTCAGCACAGCATCCGCCTGTTGATAAAGCGTTCTTCTCTTTCTGAAAAAACAGCCGGTTCCGATGGCAAGAAACAAAAACAACAGGACGCAGGCAACGGCCAGTTCCCGGAGCAGACGCTCCCAAACCTTTAAAAACAGCGCAGGCACACGAAAATCCGTCCTGCTGCCGATCCCTGCCGCGGCAAGCAAAGCCCGCCCGCCGTCTCCGCCCTCCCGGCTGGTAAGCGCCCTGGCAATAACGTCTCCGGAAACGCCCTGGTTTAAAAGGGAAGAAGCCACAGCTTCCTCATGGGAGAGATACAGCGCTTTCAGATGATTCATCTGACCGATTCCAAGCATCAGGCCCGCGCAGGGCAGCATCAGGGCAAATATAAGCAAAAACAGGCAGAACCCTTTCACCTGCCGGTCATAATACAGACTCATAAAGACACCTCTTTCTCCTTCCATCGGTAGCCAAACCCGCGGACGGTAAGCAGATGCTCCGGATGAGAAGGGTCCGCCTCCAGCTTCTCACGAAGCCGCCGCACATATACGGACACCGTATTGTCGTCCACGTAACTGCCCTCATCGTCCCACAGTTCCCGCAGAATCGCCTCCCTGGTAACGACGCGGCCCGCGTTCCGGGACAGCAGACAGAGCAGACGGTATTCGGCGGCTGTCAGCTCTATGGCTTTTCCATTTAACGACACGCGGCTTGCGGACAGGTCGATCCGCAAATCTCCGCACAGAATCATATTTTCCCCTTTTCTGGCTGATATCCCCGCGCGGCGCAGCAACGCGCGGATTCGGGAACACAGCTCCCCCAGCCGAAACGGTTTGGTAATATAATCGTCGCCGCCGCAATCCAGCCCCCGAATCACGCTGACCTCCTCATCCGAAGCCGTCAGAAAAATAATCGGCGTGGAATCTCCCCGCTTTCTCACCGCTTCGCAGACCTCGTATCCCGTTCCGTCCGGCAGCGTCACATCCAAAAGCAGCAGATCATACCCGTCTCCTTTTCGCAGACAGCAAAGCGCCTCCTTTACCGTCCTGGCCAGTTCCCACTCAAAGCCGTTTTTCCTTAACGCATATCCCAGGCCGTCCACAAGGCCCATATCATCTTCCAGCAGCAGTAATTTACTCATTGGAGTTCCTCCCGATCATCTGTCACACCGTTTACATTTCGCCGTTTTTCAGCCGGCTCCCAACTGATATTCCATGACTGATATTCCGTTGACAGCCAGATCTATTATATCAGAAAGGGCGGATGAATCCCACTTTTTCTTTTGACATGCCCCGGCACTGACACAGGCGCCTTTTCTTTCAGACACTTTTTTCTTTTCTGCCGCATACATTATCTACAAAGCATTTTATGTTTGCGAAGCGGGCGGATTTTATGAGGACAGTTTCCCTTTTCCGCCCGCATCATGCAGCCAGTGCGATAAAAGGAGGAAATTATGAAACGAATTGCAGCGCTGCTGACGGCAGCTATGGTTTTAGCGGCATCTCTGGCAGGGTGCCAGCCCAAAGGCACTACCGGAGGCGGACAGACGCCGGTCACGCTCAATGAGGTGGCCCACTCTATTTTTTATGCCCCGCAGTATGCAGCTTATGAACTGGGATATTTTAAAGAAGAAGGCATCGATCTGACCATCGTCACCGGCTTTGGCGCGGATAAGGTAATGACCGCCCTGGTGGCCGGCGAAGCGGATATCGGATTTATGGGGTCGGAAGCCTCCATCTACACCTACGCCAACGGCGCCGAGGACTATGCCGTCAACTTTGCCCAGTTGACCCAGCGGGCCGGAAACTTCCTGGTGGCCAGAGAAGCGCAGCCGGATTTCCAGTGGAGTGACCTGAAAGGGAAGACGGTTCTGGGGGGAAGGGCCGGCGGTATGCCGGAAATGGTATTCGAATACATTCTGAAAAAGAACAATATCGACCCCAAAGCTGACCTGACCATCGACCAGAGCATTGATTTCGGACTGACAGCGGCGGCATTTTCCAGCAATGACGCGGACTATACCGTAGAGTTCGAGCCTCATGCGACGGCACTGGAAATGGAAGGCAACGGCGTGGTGGTAGCTTCTCTGGGCGTAGACTCCGGTTATGTGCCTTACACCGCGTACTGCGCGAAGCAGAGCTATTTCAAAGGACATGAGGACATTATCCAGGGCTTTACCAATGCCATCCAGAAGGGCATGGACTATGTGAATTCCCATTCCGCCGAGGAAGTGGCCAAAACCATACAGCCCCAGTTCCCGGAAACCGATCTGGAAACCATCACAAAAATCGTGGAACGCTACCAGGCTCAGGATACCTGGAAAGAGGACACTGTATTCCAGGAAGACAGCTTCGATCTGCTGCAGAATATTCTGATGGAAGCCGGTGAGCTTACGGAAAAGGTGCCCTATGAAAAACTGGTGACTACCGTGTATTCGGAGAAAGCGGCGGAGTAAGCCGAAAGTCTTTTGCTGACCGCCTGTTTATGCAAAAAGGACGCAAAAGCTGTCAGCGCCAAGCAAAACAGGGAAGCGCCGGCCTGGCTTCTGCCATGCCGCTTCCCTGTTTTTCCGGCGGATTCTGTCTCCTGTTTCCGGTCTGTTGATTTGATTACAGAATCTTTTCCATTCCTATTTTCTGAATTTTCAGTCCCAGCTTCTCATAAAATTTCACGGCGTTCCCATTATCCGCCCACACGTTCAGCGTCACATTGTAATAGCCCTGCTCTCTGGCAAAATTCAGGACATATTCATATAACTGTCTGCCCACATGGGCATTGCGGGCAGTTTCATCCACGCACAAATCGTCGATATACAAAGTCTTGATATCGGTCATGTTATTGTTATCAATATATTGCTGATGGACGCAGAAAGCATAGCCCAAAACCGTTCCGTCCTTTTCCGCGACAAAAATCGGCCGGTGATCATCCGCGATAATTGCTTTTAATTCCTCGTCCCCGTATTTCTTCGTTCCCGCCTTAAACAGATCGGGACGGGCGTCGCTGTGTACTTTCAGAACCTGATAAAGCAGTTTGTTAATTACTTCCATGTCAGACTCCACGGCCCGACGGATTTTTAAATTTTCCATATTATTCCTCCAAATCCTAATGATATTCTCACATTTACACGGTACATTATGTCAGATTTTCCAACGCTATTATTTTACCACGCGCAAATAGATCATTCAAAACTTCCTCAGCCCGATTGACCCGTCATCCCCCGCATTCTCAATCTTCCGGATTTCCACATAATAGCCGGCCGTATCGCTCACCTTCACATACACCCGTTCCCCCTCTTTATGACCCAGAACTGCTTTGCCCAGAGGGGATTCCGTGGAAATCCACCCATTAATGGAATTCCCCCGCACCGTAGTCACCAGTGTATAGGTTTCTTCCTCGTCCTCATCCTCAAAATAAACCGTCACCCGGTTATTCAGCCCCGCCTCATCGCTTTTGGAGTCGTCGGACACCACAACGGCGGTTTTAATCATCCGTTCCAGATAGCGGATACGGCTCTCATTGGCATTTTTATCCTTTTTTGCCGCATGATACTCAAAATTTTCGCTCAGATCCCCGTGGGAGCGGGCCTCCTTCACCGCCTCCAGCGCTTCTTTGCGCACCACCAGCTTTCTGTATTCGATTTCCTGGCGCATCCGTTCAATGTCCTTCTTTGTCACTTTATCATGCATATACTCCTCTTTTCCGGCGCGCCTGCCGCGCCTGCCAAAAATTCTCCCAAAGCCCCGCCGTCCTGATTTCGCGCCTGCTCCGCCGCCTTTTCCAATCCGGGTCGCCGTAGCTGCCGCCCTGCTTCCCTGTGACCTCGTCACTGAATCAGACGCCATATTCCCGTATACTGTCTAAAACAGGAGGCGGCTCACTATGTCAAAACGAAAAGCCATTGTTAATACCCGGGCCTGTGTGGCCTGCGGATGCTGTATGAAGGTCTGTCCCAAAAACGCGATTACCATTCCGAAAGGCATTCACGCCGAAATTGATAAAGAACGATGCGTCGGATGCGGAAAATGCGCAAAAGAATGTCCCGCAAGCATTATCACAGTGGAGGTGGCGGAATCATGAAACAGAAAAAGAAATGGTATGATTACCTCTGGATTGCTTCGCTGACTTATCTGATTCTGGGATTTTTTAATATACTGTTTGCCTGGCTGGGGCTTCTCTGCTTCTTTATTCCGCTGCTGATCGCCGTGATCAAAGGCAATAAAGCTTACTGCAATAAATACTGCGGCCGGGGACAGTTGTTTTCCCTTGCAGGCGGCCGGTTCGGGCTCTCCCGCAAAAAAGATGTTCCCGGCTGGATGAAGTCCCCATACTTCCGATATGGATTTCTAATTTTTTTCTTCACCATGTTTTTCCAGATGTTGTGGAACACCTATCTGGTATTCGCCGGCACAAAAAATTTAGGAACGGCGGTTACTCTGCTGTGGACTTTCAGGCTTCCCTGGCACTGGGCCTACCACGGCACTTTCTTTTCCGACGGCGTGGCTCAGTTTGCTTTCGGCTTCTACAGCGTTATGCTGACTTCCACCGTACTGGGATTTGTGACAATGCTGTTATTCAAGCCCCGTTCCTGGTGCGTTTACTGTCCCATGGGTACGATGACGCAGCTCATCTGCAAAGCAAAGCATAAAGCCGCGTCTCAGAAATCATAACAGAATGAGACAAAACAGGGAACAGACCTGCTGATCCGTCGGCCTGCTCAAAAGCTGCGCAAACAACCTTCGTCTGCCGGATCAGGCAAAAGACCGGATCACAGTGTCAGGTCCCGCAGGCGTTTTTTGTCAAGAATCTTTACCCCTCTGCGGGAAACCTCCACGATCCCCTCGCTTGAAAAATATTTCAGCATTCTCGACACCACCTCACGGGCGGACCCCATGTACCGGGCGATCTGCCCGTGCGTCAGTACAATCGTATCGGACCCGGTTCTGGCCGATTCGTCCGTCAGGAAAATAGCCAGCCGCCTGTCCATACTCATAAAAAGGATCTGCTGCATGACCCACATCACATCGGAAAAACGGCCGACGGCAGTCTCCAGCGCAAATATTTTAATACATGGATTGCGCTCCGAAACCGCCGCGAAGGCCGGCCCGCCGATCACATAACATTCACTGTCTTCCTCCGCGTCAATCAGCACATCAAAGGTAATGGCTTTCAGCACACAGGAGGCGGACAGCATACACATATCCCCTTTGTACAGGCGGTACAGGGTGATGTCCTTTCCCTCCTCTGACAGCATATAGGTTCTGAGACACCCGGAACGCACAAATATCACGCCGGAACACTCATTGCCGTCATGGACATTTTTTCCTTTGGGATAGGTGACGGCATAGGAGTTCCGGCAGAGATGCGCTCTGTCCCCTTCCGATATTTCCTCCCAGAACGGGAAAATTTCTTTGTAAACCGGCTCAAATTCTGACTGCGGCATATGGCTCCCCCTGTCCGTTCCCTCATTCTGACCACTGTTGAAATACATCAGATATATCCTCTGAATCGGCTATGGAAAATTTCAGGAGTTTTCCACAACCGCTTCCGTACACAGAAAAACAGCCGGCGGCATCAGTAATGAAACCGCCAACTGCTTTTCAGTTTAACACATTTTCATATATTTGACAAAGGGTGATTTCGTTTCTTACCGCGCTTTTATCTCGTTTCTTATCCGAGTCATGCCCTCATCCATATTTTCCGGTTTCGCCGGTTCATTCTTTTCTAATCACTGCCCGGACGCCGTCGCCGGTATTTTCCAGCGCCAGTCCCATCCCGTGAAGCGTTAAAATCTTTTTCGCCAGAAACAGCCCCATCCCCATATGCCGGTCCTTTCCGCTTCGGCTGTGATCTTCCGTATAAAACAGATCAAAGGCATGGACCAACTGTTCCTCCTTCATCGGGAATCCGGTATTCTCAATAACGCACCGCTCTCCTTCGATCCTGACCAGAATGCTGCCGCCGGGGATATTATAATCCACCGCATTGGACAGCAGGTTCCACACCGCCCTGGCCAGGTATTCCCTGTCGCCTTTCACCAGGAAATCCACCCGGTCCTCATACCGCACCTGGAGATCCTTTTCCCGGATCACAGGCCGAAACCGTTCCATCTGTTCCCGAATCAATTCGGAAAAAGACACTTCCTCTTTTCCCGGTTCCAGTTTTTCCGAATCCAGCTTTGAGATGCCGATCATCTCCGTCACCAGACCGTCCATTTCTTCTGTCTGACCGATTATCTGGGTCAGGTAGTAATCCCTTTTTTCCTCCATATTGTGTTCCATCAGGTTTTCCGCGAAATTCCGTATGATTCCCAGCGGTGTTTTCAGCTCGTGGGCCATGGCATTGATGAAATCCCGGCGGGTTTCCTCCAGCGCCGCCTGTTTCCGATTGGTTTGATGAAACGCGCGGAGCACCTTTGCCAAACTGGCCAGGGTGAAAACAAATCCGATCAGATAAATGTATTTCATATAGTCCATGGCGGCATGCCAGGGTCTGGCTTCCATACGGATTTCCGCGTAACCGGAAGGATCGTCCGTCATACCGATTTTCAGCCGGTATCTGCCCCGATAGATAAATATGCCCGCCTCCTCCTCAAAAGGCGGTTCCTCGATCCCTGTCTCCCAGGTAAATTCCTCCTGCTCCGGAAAAGTATGAAGGTAGCCGCTGGCATTCCACCGGCTCCATCTCTCATAAAGACCGCCGGTACGATACCATGACAGCAGACACGGCAGGGTGACATCCGCATAGGTGATCTGCCCTTCTTCCTCCCGGCCGTTTCCCGGCGCCGGATTTTTCCACTCCCACAGAATCCGGCTGTCCGTCCCCTCAAATTCTTTCTCCTCGCTCATAAACTGTCCGGTAGCAAAATCCGTTTTCCCGGCCAGTGTCTCAGTGACGTAAGCCTCTCCCGTCAGCGGATTTTCATACATCGGTTCCTCTCTTTGTTCCAATTCCTCCCAGGTCGTTTCCCGCCAGGTAACCTCCTGTACAATAATCCCCAAAAGCTCCTTCCCGTCCGCCGACAGTCTGAGGTAATACTTATATGGGGAGGGAACCGTAAAGTCTGCCGCGATGACTGTCTGAATATCTTCCGCCCGATAAGCCGCCAGCTTTGCCAGTTCTTCCGAAGATAAATAATCATTCAGCCCAAAAGACACTTTCGCGTGCCGAAAGTCTCCCGTATCGTCAGATATCTGAGCTCTGCCGCTTATCTCGTTCCGGCTTTGTGCCAGCAGATTTTTGTTTTCGTCGTAAAACGCCGCCGAAGCGCTCATAAAATCATTGTCAATCATCCAGAGTTTCTGATTGGAAAGCTCCTGATAAAAGGCGCCGCGCGTCTCCCGGTTCCAGTCTTCCTCCTGCCAGATTCCGTCTCTTACATCGAGTTCCCGGCCGGACGCGTCCTGCAGTACGGAGATCGCGTACTGTTCCAATTCCTCTCTGAATTCACCTGCAAATTTCTGCGCCATCAGCATCGTAGCCAGAATCATCATAATCAGATACAGCACTACAAACTCAGTCACTACCGGCTGCCAGAACTTCCTTTTCCTTTTCTTCATTCTCCCACCTCCATCCGATACCCGGATTTGCGCACGGTTTGAATGGAACATCCGCAGCCGTCGATGGCCTTGCGCAGCTTTTTGATATGGTTGTCAACCACCCGTTCATTGCCGTCAAAGTCATAGCCCCAGAAGCGGATCAGAAGCTGCTCCCGGCTGTAAACGCGTCCGGGATTCTCCAGAAAAAACCGAAGCATCTCATATTCCTTCGGCGGCAGAGGGAGAAGCCGGTCACAGTTCCACACCCGGCGGCTTTTCGCATCCAGTTTCAGACTGCCCGCGGTTAATGTAAACCCATCCCTGCCGGCCCCATGTACCCTTCCCGTCAGCGCCATGGCCTTCGCGTACAGCACCGGCAGGGAGAAAGGCTTGGTCACATAGTCGTCCGCCCCCAGGGAATACCCGTTCAGCATATCTTCTTCCAGCACCCGCGCCGTGATAAAAATCACCGGCACGTCGCTGTGGCTGCGGATTTCCCGGCACACCGCAAAGCCGTCCTTTCCGGGCATCATCACGTCCAGCAGAATCAGGTGGAAGCTTTCCCTGTCCAAAATCTCCAGCGCTTCCGCCCCGTCCTCCGCCTTTTTCACTTCCCAGCCCTTTCCGGCAAAATAATCGGCTGCCGCCTCCGCCATCAGACGGTCATCCTCCACGATCAGCAGTTTCTGTTTCATTCCCGCGCTCCGTTATCAGTATATTTGATGAGATTATTTTATCAGTTTCATATATCCTTTTTGTGTCTTTTTGAAAATAACTGAACCTGAAAAGTTTTGCCTCCCTGCCCTTTCCAAGCAATTGAATAAGAATCCTGCTTCGCAGGATTCTGCGCCGCAAACGCGTCGCTTTTAAGCGACAATTTCCTCTGCGTTTGCGTGTGCATCCTCGCGGAGCGTTTTTGTATCATAGGGAAGTACGAAGGACTTTCCGATGATACAAAAAGGGGGCATTAAGCCCCCGTTATCCAAGATTAGGCTGGGATTTTAACGCTTCCTGCAATACCTGTGAAAGCAGGAATTTCCTCCCCATCTTCTTCCAGTCCATTAAGGACGCGGCCAAGAAGTTTTCAGCACTCTCCCACAAACATCCGCAGCGCGTTGAGCACCTCGAATTCCTTTTCGCCAAACCCATACCCTACCGTCTCAATATTCATGGCAGGCAGCCGGTCGCGATGGGAGGCCAGCTCGGCGAGGATTGCGGCCCCCGTAGGCGTGGCGCATTCACCTTCAGCCGCTTTCGCGTAAACCGGAATCTTCGTCCCCGCCAGGATTTCGGCGGTGGCCGGAGCGGGCACGGGGAGAAGGCCGTGGGCACATTTCACAAAGCCGCTGCCCACATTGACCGCCGAAGCATAAACGGCGTCCGGAGCAACGCTATGGTAACAGATAGCAGCGCCCACGATATCCACGATGGAATCCACCGCGCCCACCTCATGAAAATGCACATGTTCCGGCGCAACGCCATGTACTTTCCCTTCCGCTTCCGCTACCCTGCCGAAAATCCTGACTGCCGTCCGTTTCACTTCTTCTTCCAGCGCGCTGTCCTCAATGATTTTCCGGATATCGGCAAAATGGCGGTGCGCATGTTCTTCCCGGTCGCAGACCACTTTGCATCTGGTTCCCATAATACCGTTTTTCTTCGTCTTTTCAATCTCCAGATGAAAGCCGGGCACCCCC
>Ga0137306_102805_pt1 | contig 14001 bp, 9 predicted proteins | sample Inofroosms_March_FD_97187 | JGI IMG/M metagenome (GOLD analysis project Ga0137306, IMG submission 97187) | Mouse cecal microbial communities from Vienna, Austria - N-Acetylneuraminic and N-Acetylglucosamine D2O microcosms_March | ecosystem: Host-associated > Mammals > Digestive system > Large...
CTTTGAAAAGAGTAAATTACGCTTGCCTCCAGTGGTTTAAGCGAACCGAACAATATCATGAAAGTTCTTTAATACAAATAGGGTTTGCACGTAGGAACTACATAGTATTTTAGTCTTAACCCTTACTAAATGTAAATAGAAGGATTTATAACTGATTGAAATACAACAAAAATAAAATAGAATTGTAATTAATGTAACTATTTGAAAATAAAGAATATATAAAGTTCCTAATTTGTATGTTTTTTATCACAAACAAATATTGAGTAGTCTATTTTCTCAGTGTATTGCAGGTTTATAGCCAAGTTTTGAAATTAGATTATCTATCCTAATTCACTGCTGTCCAAAATAATTTCAAGTCACATTTAAGGGCTCGATTTCATCGGCCTTTACTAAATTATTTCGCTTTTTCCAAAAATAAGCCTCCCTAGCCGAAAGGTCTCATTTGTAGAGGTGGTGGTACACACTTTCCCTCTGCCTTCCGTCGATAGCCACTGCACTGGTCATTAAATTGAGCCTGAAATATCGCGCTAAACGGCAGAATTATCATTTGTAGAAGGCTCTGCGCTTTAATAGCTCCAAGATTATTGCGGCTATAGCAGCTGTCTAAATCTGTGTCATAACAGCATTTTTCGAGGTTCCCACAAAACTTTTAACTTTAAGATTTTGCTTAACCTTCTTGAAGAAGAGTTCTATTTGCTACCGATCCTTGTATAAATCGGCTGTCTCTTGAGGATGCCGTTGGCGATTATTTGTCAGAAACTCAAACCAGCTCTTCGTTGTTTCGTCATACTATTGAAGAACTCTAAATTTAGTTTGTCCGCAGAGCGTTACGGCTTGAGGACCAATAAAAGTCATCTCGTAAACTCCTCCACTTGCCTGAGAGAGCTTCAGAGATAGGAGTATCTTTTAACAGTGTCTGTTTAGCATTGTCTTTCAGTCGTATGACAAAGGTGAGCTGTCGGTCAGTGAGTTCTTTAAAAATCGGTAATCGTTGTAGCCCCTGACCATAACAACGATAGATCCGCAGCTCAGACCGTCAAGAATTAATGCTGCTCCTTTCTATCGCTAGTTTTGTCCACTGTCTCAACGATGCCCCTCCGGTAGTCCTGGGTCGTTGTTTAACAAGGCATGCAGCTTGATTCTTCCTTTTCTTCTGGGGTGCTGAGCCCAATCAGATATTTTCAGACATAAAGAGATGGTTGTGGAATCCAAACGAAAGACGGTAAAGACGGATTTTGTAAACCAGGGGCCGAGACGGCCTTGGGATTCATTCCGAAATTTATTCGGCAAGGCGTGATAAAGGTCTTCATATAGCTGGCAAGGCCTCTTGCATTTGCATAACTTAACGCGAAACGACCCACTGGTCTGGCACCAAGGTGTTGTAATTTTCCTATACAGGAATGCAGTCCGTCCTCGATTTCTCTTAATGAATCAGCACTAGTAAGCTGGCAAAAAGCCTAGCTACAAACTGACAAGCCTTTAGTTCCACGGCATGAATCGTGTTTTTGAACTAGATTATTAAATTCCAACCTGCAGTTCAATGACTGGACAAGTTGCGCAAACATAGATTGTTGCTCTCTGCTTGCCGGCTCCTTTCTGAAGTATTTGGTTCAAAGTTTACTTTATCAGGAGACCCGCATGTTTGCTTATGGAATTTTCGCTTTCAGATAAACCGGTAGAAATTTATTTTGGACACCGGTGGATTGAAACATATGGTTAAGGTCAATTTACGCCTGAAAGTGGATAAAAACTCTTATGTACTTATTCGAGAAAGTGTCTTTTGTTCGATTCTAAAAAATTTGAGAGGAAATAGCTCGAAAATGTAAAAAACTCCCAATTTCGACAACAGTTTTTTTGCAGTTCGTCAAAATTTCGCAAGAAGTAAGCTGATGTAACTTATTTGGCCAATGTTTGGCTTTTCGCAACCATCTTTAACAAATTGGGGAGTAATTGCGTAAAAGATCTCCAACTTATTGTTATAAAACACGATTTTTTAGGACTTTGTTCTGAATGTTCGATATGTGCTGGATGACTCTGCTGCCGAAGAAAAACTAAAACATTATTAATCTCTGAGTGGAATGGTTCTGTTTTGGGATCTTTAGAAATCTGCATTCGAATCATGGGGCTATAGTCCGAAGTTGAAAGTTGTGGAAGGAAGGGCCGTGGGCGATACCGACAGAAATAAAACAAGTTTTACATTGAGCATCGGTGCCATGGCCATGCTCACAGTTTGCTCGGTCTTTTCTTTGAGAAACTTGCCGAGTATGGCCGAGTATGGCTGGAATATTATCTTTTTCCTCGTTGCTTCCGCTGTTTGTTTCTTTGTCCCTTCGGCTTTGGTTTCGGCTGAGTTAGCTAGTACCTATCCGGAACGCGGCGGTGTTTTTGTTTGGGTGCGTGAAGCATTCGGCCCTAAATACGGGTTCCTCGCCATCTTTATGGAGTGGGTTCAGAACTTGCCTTGGTATCCGGCAGCAGCGACTTTTGTGGCAACTTGCTTGGCATACACCTTCAGTCCTGATCTCGCGCACAACCGCTGGTATATTTTCTTTACCACTATCGCCATTCTTTGGATTGCGACTGTTCTGAATTTCCGAGGCATGAGACTTTCGGTTTTTCTCTCCAAGTCCGGGGTGCTGGTAGGTACGATCATTCCCGGCTTCTTTCTTATAGCGATTGCATCCGCCTATATTCTCACCGACAAACCAATCCAGATTCCTTTTAACGGAGGCGCGGCCCTAATTCCGGACTTATCCACTCCAAAACAGTGGATGCTGCTGGCGGGGATGATGGTTTCATTAGCGGGTATGGAAATGAGTTCCGTTCACGTAACCAATATGAAGAATCCGACATCGGCCTTCCCGAGAGCTATCTTCTTGGCCTCACTTATTATTCTTTTCTTCTCTATCTTCGGTGCCTTATCCGTTGCTTTAGTGGTCCCCGGTACTCAGCTTTCCATGTCTGCGGGTGTATGTCAAAGTTTTGAGACCATGCTTAAAGCTCTTGGTTTTTCATGGTTCACTCCTATCCTTGCTGCTTTTCTGGCCTACGGTGCTCTCGCTTCCATCGTAACGTGGATGAACGGACCCTCCCGGGGCCTACTCGAAGTAGCCCAAGAAGGTTACCTGCCTAAATACTGGCAAACTCGAAATTCATTCGGTATGCAAACCAGCATCCTGATTCTGCAGACAGGATGTGCCACATTCTTGGCTTTGAGTGTGCTGGTAATGCCATCGGTGTCAGATGCTTTTTGGCTTTTTTTAGCTCTTTGCGGAGAGCTCTATATGGTGATGTATCTTCTGATGTTTGCAGCTGCTATTCGGCTTAAGCTGCGGTATCCCGATAAGAAAGGTTCTTATCAAGTACCCGGCGGCAAAGTTGGATTGTGTCTGATGTCAGGGGTTGCTTTCGTCACTTGTTTTATTTCTATTTTGTGCGGATTGGTTCCTCCGGAACAAATTCTCTCAAAGGGAGTTTGGGCGAGCCTTGGGTATATCCTTTTCTTGATTGCCGGATTGGTTATTTTTATCTCAACACCTTTGTACTTCTTCAATCAATATCAGCGCCAGCAGAAAAATTCCATTGAAACGGCGTCAAAGCGGTAATACAGTTCTTTCTAACTCCAAAAACTATTTGAAATCTCATGAAAACGTATGAGGCAAGAACCTGTTCATTGACGAGTGAGATCTCCGACATAATTCAGTTCGATAATTGTTAAAAATTACAGTTTTTGCGCATATATAGACATCCTTTTCAATAAGTTAGCGTACTAATTTGGTACTTTTTTGTGAAAATCCAACAATAGATCTCAATTTGGGTGTAACCAAATATTTATTACAAACTGTCAAAGATTCATTGATGTTCAACATTTATATTCATCCTTTCGGATGAGTAAATAACATATTTGAGTGATAGTTACAAAATTTGACAATCTGTTATCGGGTTAGTTCTTAGGGATATACTCTGAAACGAAATGAAACGAAACGATTTCTTTCACCCCAACTAATGGTTTCGTAGCAAGGAGCTCAAAATGCTTTCCGTCCGGATAAATAGAAAAATTACCGGTAGACAAGTTCTCTCTCAATCGTTTTGCTCACTCGTAAAGCAAAACGCGACTCTGCCTTTCTCTCTCCCTCCTCCAAATTAAGAGGATCGTCCTTTTTCCGGACGTGAATCCCTTATAAATCGCTCCCCTTCGAAAACCATAAGTTCATTAGTGCGAACTAATGAATAAGCATCCCCATTTACTTTGCAATCAACGGAGTCTTTAATGTTAGATCTTAAAGAACTGCTCTCTAAGGCACGTTTGCCGTTAGATATCACCCGTCGTGGCTTTTTAGAGGTATCGACAGTTGCCGCTGCAATGGCTGCTATGAATACCGTAAAAGCCCAAACAGGCGCCCAGCCCTATATCATCCTCTCAGCACCAAAAGGCATCCTCATTGCAGATCCGAGCCTTTGCGTGACTTGTCAGCGCTGTGAATTGGCCTGTACGGAATTTAATGACGGAAAAGCCGACCCTAAGCTTGCCAGAATCAAGATTAACCGCAACATGTGGTACGGTCCGCAAGGAACGGCCCTCGTTAGCCCCAATAACGGTGCTTTCGGTTTTGACCCGATTTGTATCCAAGACACTTGCCGTCAATGCGACCACCCGGTACCTTGCGCTAACGCTTGTCCGCAAGGTGCTATTCGCGTAAATCCAAAGACCGGCGCCCGCTATGTAGACGAAGAAATCTGCATTGGCTGCGGTCTCTGCCAAAAAGCTTGTCCGTGGAACATGATGAGCTTTGACGCTGAAAAGAATGTCGCCAGCAAATGTTTCCTTTGCGACGGCGATCCGAAGTGCGTAAAAGCCTGTCCGACAGAAGCTATCCGCTACGTTCCCTGGGTTGATCGGTCCAAGGAACCTAACCGCAGTACGCAGCATGGCTATCTGCCTCAGAACAACAACGACCAATGCGGTATTTGTCACGGCTGATTTTCTCTATAGGTTACGCATATGTCTGATACAAAAAAATACGGTTGGACCGGTCAAGGTCTCAGAATCAATCTTTCTACAGGCGAAGTCTCTACAGTTCCGACAGATAAACAATGGATTGGCGGCACTGCGCTCGGCTATAAGATCTTTTGGGATGAAGTACCGCCTAAGACTCAGGCTTTCGATGAAGCCAATAAACTTGTTATCGCTCCCGGACCTCTGACAGGTACAGGCGCCGTTTGCTCCGGCAGAACATCTATCACCACGATGTACCCGACTACTTATCCGAGACACATGGTCGGAAGTGCTCACTTGGGCGGTGATATCGGTGCAAAAATTAAATATGCCGGCTACGATTTCATCATCGTTGAAGGTAAGGCTAAAGAACCCGTTTATATCTACATCAACAACGATGACGTTCAAATCCGTAATGCAGGGCACATTTGGGGCGAAGGTACACGCCGATCTCATGAATTGATCAGCCAGGAAACTTCTCCGAACGCATCCGTTACCGTCATTGGACCGGCCGGTGAAAATCTTGTTCCGATGTCCATCGTGATTAATGCCAAGAGTCATACAGGCGGTGGTATCGGCGGTGTCTTCGGCTCCAAGAATTTGAAGGGTATCGCGATTGACGGCGACCAAGCCATCCATATCGCAGCTGATAAGGAAGACTGGGAAAAACTCGTCAACCGTCATAAAGAATTACTCGGCGCTCTGACGCAGACCGTCGTTTCCCGCTATCCGCACCCGCTCTTTGAATACCATTCCTTGAACTCCCGCTGGTCCGGTATGCCCGGGAAACAATGGGGAGCTGCTAATCCTCCGATTAATGTTCCTTTGGATACGCGCCGCCTCTCTAAGATGGCCTTCCGTACGAATGCCGGAGAATTCTTCTTAGGTGATAAGGAATGGGGGCTGCATGTCCGCAACAACGGCTGCTTTGCTTGTCCGATTCGCTGCTATCCGGTGATTAAAGATGTCAAGACTGCTGCTAAATTCAATGTCAGCCCGATTACTGAACAGACTTGCGGCGGTTTGCTCTTCCCGGTCTTTTTCTACCCGAATCTCAAGCTGCACCCGGAAAGAAACATCGAGATCGCAATTGTCGGCAGCCAGCTGATGGATGATTTAGGTTTGTGGTGTAACTACGGCCAAATCCAGCGCGATATGGTCATGATGTATACCGACGGTTATTGGAAGAAACTTCTTTCTAAGGAAGAATACGACTCCTTGCCATGGAAGAAGATCGATGACGTTGACGCTTCCGCTATGCAGGAATTTCTTCCGAAGATTGCCTACAGACAAGGTGAATTCGGTAAGTGGATGGGAGAAACAACCCCGGTTATGCTCGAACATTTCGGCATCCCTCTGAAGACATGGAGTGATGACCATCGTTCACTGTATTGGTCCAACGGTCACCCGAAGCATCATACCAATGAAGATGATGCACAGCTCGGTTGCGTTTTGAACTGTATGTGGAACCGTGACCCGATGGCTCACGCACACGTAAACTTCACCCGCAGTGGTCTTCCAATTAAGGAAATGAAGCACATCGCTAAAGTGACCTGGGGAGACGAGAGTGCTGTTGACCAAATCGGCGATTACACGCCGGTGAATGAATACAAGATGAAGCGTTTGGCATGGGTTATCGCCCGTACCGAATTGCACAATATGTTGGGACTGTGTTCTTGGATGGGCCCATGGGAGTATTGCCCGGATGAAAAGAACCAGTATGTAGGCGATCCGAACATTGAAGCCAAGGTCTTCTCCGCTGTCACCGGCGTTAAGAAGACCGGCGATGATTTGGATAAAGATGCGACCCGCGCATGGCTCCTGCAGCGCGTCTACACAATGCGTCAGCTCGACAGCTCTAATATGCGTCAGGATCACGACACCGTCCCCGGTTGGATTTACTGGGATCCGAAGGATAAAAAGCCTTTCACTAAAGGTACTGTCCGCATGGATCCGGCTGATATCCAGAAGAGCTTCGATATCTTCTTTGAACAAATGGGATTCAACAAGCAGACAGGCGTTCCGACTGTCGATACGTTGAAAGAATATCATCTCGACTTCGTCATCCCGGCTCTTCAAAAAGAAGGTCTCATCAAGTAAATCCGAGAGATATTAATTATGAGTAAACAGGAAAATATCTACGATCTGCCTATCTTCAAAGTACACGTTTTACTTTTGGCCGATATCGTTGCTGAATTCAGCGGCAAAACTGAGCTGGTTGACACCGGGAAGTTAAGAGAAATCTTCCTTCGTAAGGTTCATACAGCCAAGGCTCCGACAGCCGAAGAAATTAAGACTGCCGCCGAAATCACTACGGACGCGGTTCTGGAAAGGGCTCTCGATCGTAAAGAGACTCAGGCATTTGAGGTTCAAATGACTCCGGAGGGAAAGGTTGATCTCTACGAAGCCGAACATCCGAATCTGCGGCCGAGCCGAAAGGCTCTCAGCCGCCGTGAAATGCTCCGCTCCTTAGTTCACGGAGATATTCATCCTGCTGATCTGAAAAGTGATGAAGAGTTGGATGCCGAGTTGCCCGGATACTTCGAAGCGGTCATGCAGGCAGCTTTGGAAGGAGATCTTGGTGTAATGAGCATTAAAAAGCCGGACGGCACGGAGTTCTTTTACTTTAAGCCTCTGCTTTCTAACTCTTATGCACGCTTGTTATCCGTCAAAGATGACGATGAAGCGCTTATCTCCGATCAGATAAGAGAAGACTCCCGCATCTATCCGAGACCGGTACCTGCGCAAATGTTTCTTAAAACTCCCTTCAATTTTGAAAGCCAGCGCCTTGCTGAAATTTTAGATGTGATGGGAAATAAAGAAGAATACAGCGACATTAAGGTGACCAAAACCTCGAGCGGCGTTCTCTTTCTTTACTCAGATAAATATTTGGAAGACGAGTACGCTGATTTCCTTGCAGAAGAGCAGGAAAGAAGACCGTTCAATCCATAATTAACGAATTCAAAGGCTAAAAATGTTGAATATCAAAACTACCGTCATTCTTACCGTATTCGCTTGCCTTGGCTTCAGTTCTATCGCAGCGGGGCAGGATAACGTGCCGGTCCCAGTACCTGAATTTCTGAAGAATGTACCGTTCAAGATCGAAGGCGTCGACGGCTTTCTTCAGTCTCTCGGCATCGATCCTAAAGCTGAACCTAAGAAATTTTCTAAAAAAGAACTTCGCAATCTTGCTGAAGCCAATTACAACGATAAGACAGCCCAGCATTTCATGAGTGTTCATGCTAAAAATGGCGTCGGCTGTCTCTCCTGCCACGATCAGACTCAGATCAAAGGTACCGCTTGGATGGCCTACATCAGTAATCCTAAGATGAAGCAGGATTGCAAGGACTGTCATACTGTCCAAGCAGATGTATTCAAGCATACCGATACACACAGCGAGCTTGACTGCATCGCTTGCCACATGCCGACAATGCCGATGCCTGAGCAGTATACGGCTGATCAATCAAAAGCCGCTTCCGTTGCTCTGTATCGAGCCCATATGTACAAGATCAATCCTTCTCCGGATCAGACTTCCTATATTCCTCAGGAAGTTGAAGCCGACGGCAAGAAAGTCACTAAGTATGTTTTGGCTAAAGACGAAAAAGGCCGAGATTATGTCGACTTGATGTGGAGCTGCGCACGTAATGCTCCGGCTGATTGGACGGTATTTGAAGGCAAAGGCTGCCATAGCCAATATACCTCCAAACTCGAAGAAGGTCTTGTCTACAAAGATCAGAAGCAGATTTACGGTGAGTTAAATAAGTGGCAGGATCCGATTAAGAGCGGCTACGAAGAAATTCGCGGTGCTACTGAAAGAATCAACAAACTTCTTGAAGTCACGCGTCTTGATCGCGATCAGAGAACAGAGGTTCTTTCCTATGTCGATTTGGCAACGCAGATTGCCGACATGATCGAAAAGGACGGCTCTTGGGGTGCTCACGCACACAACTACCTGACCCAGCGCTTATCCGCAGCCCAAAATTACATCCGTAAGGCTCAGGATATCCTCGACAAAGGAAGTTTCTCCAAGACTCCCGTTAATCCACTTAAGTAACCGAGTCAACGCTGTCCTTTATAAAAGGACAGCGAGGAAAATATCATGACAATAGACCGTAGAAAATTTTTAACCACTGCCGCTTTGGGTGCAGTCGGAACGATGATTCCGCTCGACAAAGAAGCAGAAGCCGGAAATGTCAGCGGGTATCAGCCTCGGTTTGTGATGATCTTTGATCAGAACAAGTGTGTCGGATGCGGCGCGTGTAAAGAAGCTTGTTCAGAGACAAACAACGTTCCAGCCGGTCAGCTTCGTATGACACTGGAACGGCAGTCTCCTCTGGACGGAACCCCCGGCAATCGGAAGTATGTACGCGTCTCCTGCCAGCAGTGTTCTGAACCGCCTTGTGTCAGAGTCTGCCCGACCGGAGCAGCTCATATCGACCCGGCTACCAATATCGTCACGATGGACAATGACCGCTGCGTAGGCTGTAAATACTGCATCGCTGGCTGTCCGTACAATGTGCGCTTTATCAACGAAAAAACCAAAGCGGCAGAAAACTGCGACTTTTGCCTGCATACCAAGTTGGCTATCGGAGAATTGCCGGCTTGTGTACAAGCCTGCCGCTATGACGCTTTGATTTTCGGTGACGCTAATAATCCGAATTCATACGTCAATAAAGTGCTCGCCGTTAAGGATACAGTCCGTGTTCGTGCAATGTTAGGTACACAGCCGAATCTGCACTATATCCCGATTATTAAGAAAGGAGTCTGATATGCAACCTACTGACATTATCATTGACTTCACGACCGGATTATCCGGGAGCGTCGCTTGGCCGTGGCCGATTGCCGTGTATTTGTTCCTTGCCGGTATTTCCGGCGGTGCAGTGGCGCTGGCAGTCATTCTGAATTTATTCAGCCACTCTCACGCGGATACTCCTCAGATGAAGGCGGCTAGCATCGTCGGTTTAGTTACCATCTTGCTGGGTATGGTTTGCTTGGTTCTGGACTTGACCGATCCATTCCAGTTCTGGCGAATCCTGATTTATTACAATCCGACCTCTGTGATGAGCATTGGTGTAATGGCTTTGCTCTTTTACATCCCTTTGCTTTTCGTGCTCACGCTACTGGTTTTCAAGGATTTGAAGATTCTGGCTTTCTTAAAGCCGATTACGGATTTCCTTGCCGGCTTTCGGGTGCTGTTGGACTGGGCCGTGATGATTTTAGCCATCGTGATTTGTGCCTACACCGGCTTCCTGATTTCGGCATTGATTCGCTTTCCGCTTATCAATACGGCTGTTCTTCCGGCGCTGTTCGTTGCTTCCGGTTTTTCTGCCGGCGGCGCAGCAGTTCGTCTGGTGGCGATGGCATTCGGTGCCCAACGCGAAGATGCTCCTATGCATCAGCTGCATGTGGCCGAGTATCCGATTATTTTGGTTGAAGCCATGTGCATCTTCATGATTGCCGTTTCGCTTATCACCGGAACGGAGGCTGCACAGCTTGCATTTACGGCATTTACGACGGGAACTTGGTCTTGTGTCTTCTGGTTCGGCGCTATCTTTATCGGGATGGTCGTGCCCATTACACTGAGCTTCTTCCGTTCAGCATTTTGCTTCTACACCGGATGTACAGCCGCGATAGTAGGCATGATGTGTTTGCGTTTGTTCATTCTTTACGCAGGACAACTCAACGGACTGAATTAAAAATAATCTATTAGTTTTTTTAGATCTTATTGAAACCGGGACGGTGTGCTACAGGCCGTCCTCTTTTTTTTGGCTCCTGCATAAGAAAAGTCAGCTTCCTCCGGAATTCAGAAGCTGCCGGCCATGCTCGGTAATTAAAGCTATTGAGAAAGCCACCTAGATGCAGTATTGAACAGGCTCAAACAGTGACGAATCACGGCAGAAAATCGAGAATCGTGCACAATCGCCGAGATTAAAATAAGTAAAGCATAGAAACTGTTGTTTAAATACAACGGCCTTGTTTGAAACAAATACGTGTCAAGACAGCAGAAACCAGCCCAATGTTACGTTCAATAAAGTCTTATGCAATCAATTTGCTTGCGAGAACATTTCCTTTGGGGGTCAATTCATTTGAAAGATTCTTATGAAAAAAGAACTTTCCTACGGATTAAGGATTAACTTGCTAAATATTAGCAAATAAACTTTAAATTTTACAAAAGTTTCACTTTTTCACTAAAAAAATAGTACCTAGAATGGGCACAAGCATATTGCCTTCCTCCTCCTTGCTCCTGTAGATTTTTGCGAGTTTTCACTTAAATATATAAGTATAGCTACGCTAGTTCATAACTAATTATAGGTATCCTATTTAGGCTAATAACTTATGGATAGGCTAGACTATGCCGATTCCAGGACATGAGAAAAGAATTATTACTACTAAGCTTATCTTTGTGCGCTTTGCCGGCTTTTGCTGCCGACCCCCAACCGATAAATACCGGACAAAACTTACCCTCTTGGCCAAAAACAATGGAAACTTGGAGAAAGTACTTTCCTGGCTTGGAAGAGGAAGTAAAGAAAGCCTTCGAAGAAGCAAAAAAAGACGGGATTTTCAAGCTGGAAACTAACCTTTCCCCCGTAGCTTGGAATATCACGGCAGAAAAGGGCGTCATCATAAACTCAATTAATTCCGGTTTTTACCGCTCGTACAGAGATCCTAAGACACACGAAATCGTATTTCCGGAATTGGAAAACGCCAATAACGACGTGTTGATCAAAACTCAAGGAGACATAATTGTCTCTCCTAAGTCTACGAACCATGCAGGTTATGGATATGCCGTGGCGGTCGACTCGGATACATCAACTACTTTAGAGGCAGGAAAAAAGATTGTACTGAAAGCTCTGGATCAGAAATCCGATTCAAGCTATCAGGATGGCCTTTCTATTGCCGTAGCTGAAAATGGAAAGCTAAATCTAAAGGCTGAAGATGTATATGTTTACGGAGGCGTCGTTGCGCAATACGGTGCCACCGTTAATATCAATGCTTCAAATAGCCTCTATTTTTTGAAACCTACGGATCCGGCGGTCGGAATAAAAAACGCAAATGAGATGCCTATAAGTTTGATTGCCTCCGGAATGACTCTTAGTGCCTCAAATATCTTTTTCAACCGTCAGGTAGATATTGGTCAGACGTTTTTTGATACGCCCCATCCCAGTCAATTGACTATCGAAGACAATCTCGAGGAAAACATCGCCGTAGAAAATGTCTGGTTTTATTTTCCCGCGTTTGTTGATGACTTCTCCCACCTGAAGGTAAATATTGCAGGTTCCGTTGTTTTTAATGAAGAGCTGGTACTCTCAAACAATAGTAGCTCCGATATTTCTGCGACCAAAATTCGAGTTAAGAATATTTTGATTAACGGCACTGATTCCAAGGCCAGCTTCAATGTTAAAGACAACGGTGTTATGCAGGTCGACGGAATTATCAAAGTCGGAAACCGCTCTCACGTTGATATTAATCTTGGAAAAGGAAGCTCCCTCAGGGCTTATGTGGAGGCAGATCCGCTCGGATCAACTTCCGTAACCATGGGGCAGGGCAGTATTTGGTTTCCTATTTCAGATTCGAATGTCAATACACTGACGATGTCCAAGACCAGTGTTTTGGAGATGGGGGCGCCAGGTGAATCTATCACGGTCACTACCGATACCCTGCAAGGCGACTGTAGTGTCTTATGGTACTAGCCAAGGGCTCAAGGTACCCTGAAAATTAATAATAAGAGCGAGGGTACTCATTTTGCCCTTTTAGGATCTACGGGAAGAAGTATCCAAGAGACTCACTACCTTTTTCAGACCGTGACAATTGATGGATCAAGTCCGGAAAACAGCAAAGGTGAATTTTATTTAGCCAATGGGGGTGTGGTAGAAGCGGGGCCTTATCAGTACAAGCTTCAGCTCGGAGAATATGCCGACGGTTCAGATAAAGTATGGTTAGTCACTGCAGCTCAGAATCCAAAGCCGGAAGCTCCTCCTTCGGACGGCCAACCTCCGGCAGATTCTCCTTCGCAGCCGCAGGATCCACTCCCTCCTTTGCCTTCGGAACCGAATAATCCCGGGACGTATCCTGATGATTTAATGCCGAAACCGGACGGTTTATCCAGTGGTGCAAAGCTGGCATTGGCTGCCATAGGACAAGGTACTCAAGTTACACAATACCTTGGAGCTTTGAGTGAGCTACGGGAGAGATTGGGAGACATTCGCAATAACTTCAACGAAAGTCATGACCGCACCTATGTATTATTCCGCTATGACAAATCTCGTCTCTCTTTCCATGAAGGAGTAAGCGGAAGACTTAAAAACCTCGGGACAGCTATCGGCATTAACCGTCAGATTTCTCCGGAAGTAATTGTCGGGGCCGATATAGATTTTGCTCATGCCAAATTGAAAGTCAATGACGACGAAAAAGGAAAGGTCAAAACTGATGCTGTTGGAGCAAGAGGTTATTTAACGTGGTTTAATCAAAAAGGCAGTTATGCTGACGTTGTGCTTACGTTTAACCAGTATCGCCACCATCTTTCAACTGAAATGATCGATGGAGTTCCCACCAGCGCAAAATATTCTAATTTCGGTGCAGGCGTTTCTGCGGAGGCCGGACACCAGTTCCAGTTTTTGAACAGCGGGGAGCATGACTACTACTTTATTCAGCCTCAGATCCAACTGTCATCTTACTGGCTTAAAGGAAAAGATTTCTCTCTGGACAATGGTATGAACGTGTCAGTAAAAGACGGGAAGAGTCTTACCGGGCGCATTGGCGTTGATATCGGGAAAAATTTTTTGATTGCTGATAAAAATCCTGCCCAAGTGTATTTGCAAGGAGGCATATTGCATGAATTCCTCGGTAAAACCAAAGCTCGGTTAAACGAGTTTAGTTTTGAAGATAAGTCCCTGGGGACTCGTGCTTATTACGGCGTTGGGTTCGAAGTTAAAGCTAAGGACCGAGTGAAATTTTTTGCTCAGGTAAACCGGGAATCGGGACATCGAATTAAAACCGATCTGCAG
>Ga0137306_102807_pt1 | contig 13993 bp, 7 predicted proteins | sample Inofroosms_March_FD_97187 | JGI IMG/M metagenome (GOLD analysis project Ga0137306, IMG submission 97187) | Mouse cecal microbial communities from Vienna, Austria - N-Acetylneuraminic and N-Acetylglucosamine D2O microcosms_March | ecosystem: Host-associated > Mammals > Digestive system > Large...
CTTTCAAAAGGGTATTGACAACAAGCCCGGTTTTTCGTATAATAATAAAGCAATTTGATGCGGAATTGTGTAATGGTAGCACCTGCGACTCTGACTCGCATTGTGAGGGTTCGAATCCTTCTTCCGCAACCATACGGCAGCGTACGCTGCCGTTTTTCTACGGGGTATAGCGCAGATGGTAGCGCGCTGCGTTCGGGACGCAGAGGCCTTGAGTTCAAATCTCAATACTCCGACCATACCGGAATGCATCTTCGCTGCATTCCGGTTTTTCTTTTGCATTTTTGGCCTTCAAGAGACATTCCGGTTTTTTCTTTCATATTTTGACCTTCAAGAGACATTCCGGTTTTTTCTTTCATATTTTGGCCTTCAGAAGACATTCCGGTTTTTTCTTTTTTCTTTCATATTTTGGCCTTCAGAAGGCATTCCGGTTTTTCTTTTGTATTTTTGCCCTCAGGAGGCATTCCGGTTTTTTCGTTTTTGTCTCTCAAAAAAGGGCGCGCTGCAAGCCAAAACCAGCACCTCGATTAAAAGCAGCGGCAAGTGCATAGCAAACGGAAAGGGCGCACTGCAAAATCTCTTTCGCAGCGCGCCCTTTTGATTGGTTGGGCCAGCTGGATTCGAACCAGCGGAATGACGGAGTCAAAGTCCGTTGCCTTACCACTTGGCGATGGCCCAATATTTGCAGAGCGGCAAATCCGCGTGCGGATCTGCCGCTCTTTTCAATGGGGTGGGAGATGGGACTCGAACCCACGACACTCGGAACCACAATCCGATGCTCTACCAACTGAACTACACCCACCATGCTTAATCACGGCCTAAAAAGCCGCATCCATCAAGAACTTCGGCAAATGTTCCGTCAGATTTTACAAAAAAGCTCGTCCATGCACAAGGTATTGCCTGCGCTTTTTGTTTTATCTGACGAAAAATTTGCTCTCGTCTTGTGCGCCCGCTTTGCTTTTAGACAGTTTGTGGTGCGCCCAAAGGGACTCGAACCCCTGGCCCACTGCTTAGAAGGCAGTTGCTCTATCCACCTGAGCTATGGGCGCAAATAAATGCCACCGTCCGGGCGCTATATTATTTTACAATATGACCTCTGTTTTGTCAATACCGTTTTTTGCAAAAAACGCCCAAAACGCCAAAATCCCTTTTCTGCGCGCAAAGTGCGAAATTGCGCCAAAAAAAGCGCGCGCATGCCTTGTATCCGGCCTGTTTCCGTGATAAAATAGGCCAATACGGCTTTGTTTTTCGGCGCTGCCCTGCCGCCCGGCAGGCTTCGCCGCCGGCCGCCCGCAAAGCGCGGCCCGCCGCAAAGCCCATGGGGGAGGAAGTATTTTGGCAAACGAATTATTCGAGCTGTTCGGCAGCCACTTGTTTGACGACCGCGTAATGCGCGAGCGGCTGCCGCAGGAGGTATACGGGGCGCTGCGCGAGATCCGCGATGAGGGCAAGGCATGGAAGCCCGAGGTGGCCGACGTGGTGGCAAACGCCATGCAGTCGTGGGCGATGGAGCTGGGCGCGACGCATTATATCCACTGGTTCAGCCCCATGACGGGTACGGGCAGCGGCAAGCACGACAGCTTTATCGACGGCGTACAGCGGGGCGAGCCGATCCTGAGCTTTTCCGGCAGGATGCTCGCGCGCGGCGAGAGCGATGCCTCCAGCTTTCCGTCCGGCGGGCTGCGCGCCACCTTTGAGGCGCGCGGCTATACCGCGTGGGATCCCACCAGCCCCGCCTTTGTGCTGGGCACAACACTGTATATCCCCACGGCGTTCTGCGCCTATACGGGCGAGGCGCTGGATCAAAAAACGCCTGTGCTGCGCAGCATGCAGGCACTGAACCGGCAAACGCTGCGCGTGCTGCGCGCGCTGGGCGATACACAAACCACCTTTGTACAGCCCACTGTCGGCGCCGAGCAGGAGTATTTTTTGGTGGATAAAGAGCTGTTCGACCGCCGGCTCGATTTAAAAGTATGCGGCCACACGCTGTTTGGCGCAAAGCCGCCCAAAGGGCAGGAGCTTGAAGATCACTATTACGGCAGCATCAGCGAGCGGGTGCGCGGCTTTATGCGCGAATTGGACGAGGAGCTGTGGCGGCTGGGCGTTCCGGCCAAAACCGAACACAACGAGGTGGCGCCCGGCCAGTACGAGCTGGCCAGCGTGTACGCCACAGCCAATATCGCGTGCGACCACAATCAGATCATGATGGAGCTGATGCGCAAGGTGGCGCTGCGCCATCATTTTGCCTGCCTTCTGCACGAAAAGCCGTTCGCGGGCGTAAACGGCAGCGGCAAGCACAACAACTGGAGCATCAGCACCAATACGGGCAAAAACCTGCTGAATCCCACAGAGACGCCCGAGGAAAACCCTGTTTTTCTCGTGATGCTGTGCGCGGTACTCTCCGGCGTAGATGAATATGCCGATCTGCTGCGGCTTGCCGCCAGCTGCCCGGGCAACGAGGAGCGCCTTGGCGGCAACGAGGCGCCGCCCGCCATGGTGAGCGTTTTTTTGGGCAACAGGCTGACGCATCTGCTTGCGGAGCTGGCCGAAGGGCACGCGCTGCATTCCGAAGAGCACGGCGCGGTGCGCATGGGCGTAAAGAGCCTGCCGGTTTTGAAGCGGGACGATTCCGACCGCAACCGCACCTCGCCGTTCGCGTTTACGGGGAACAAATTTGAATTCCGCATGGTGGGCGCGGGCCAAAGCATCGGCCTTGCGAATGCCGTGACAAACGCCATTGTCGCCGACGCTTTGCGCGTTTTTGCCGATCGGCTGGAGCAGGCCGACGACCCGTTGGCCGAGGTGCGCGCCATTGTGGCGGATACCTGGCGCGGGCACGGGCGCGTGATCTTCAACGGCAACAACTACAGCAGCGAATGGGCCGCCGAGGCGCAGCGCCGCGGCCTGCCCCGGATCCGCTGCATGGCAGACGCCGCCGGCGCGTTCCTTGCCGAAAAAAACGTTGCCATGTTTGAACGCACCGGCGTATTCACCGCCGCCGAATGCCGCTCGCGCTACGAGATCACGCTGGAAACCTATGCAAAGCACATTCACATCGACGCCTCCACCATGCTGGAGATGGTGAGCCGCAGCCTGCTCCCGGCGGGATACGAATATCTCTCGCACATCAGCCGCACCGAATACTACGCAGAACGAAACGGCTGCGCCAGCGCCAGCGCCAAGGCGCTTGTAGAAAAGCTGTGCGTTACTCTGGACCGTGCGGCCGGGGCAACAGAGGCGCTGCGCCGCGCGCTGCGCGCGCTGGACGAGACCGAGCTGGACGAAAAGCAGCGCGCAGACGCCTGCCGCCGCCTGCGGGAGCACGAGATGAACGCCCTGCGCGCCGAGGTGGACGCGCTGGAATCAATGGTACCGCAGGATCGCTGGCCCATTCCGGATTACAGCGAGCTGCTGTTTGATCTGTGACCCTCCGTTTTCTCATTCCTGCTCGCTCGGCGTTTGCTTCTCTTTGCCGGCGTTGCCGGCGCTTTGGCAACGGGCCTGTTGCCAAATAAAAATGCAATTGCAAGCTGCATTAGAAAATGGCTGTCAAACAACAGATTGGCGCCCCTTTTGGCCTGAAGCTGCCAGAAGGGGCGCCGGTTTTATGCACTACTTCTCCGGAAATCCATTTTGCGGGCAGGCCCGCGAGCGGCATGCCGTAAAGCATGATGCTGCCGGTTGCAGCAGACGCCGCAGAGGCCAGCGCGGCGGCAAGCGTATGCAGAGAAAGGAATTTCGCTTCTTTCCTGTTTTTCTTTCTCATAAAGGCTTCCCCTTTCCTGTATTCCGACTCCTGTGTCTATCGCCCCGCCGCCGCCTCCATGCGCTTTGCCGGGCCCTGTGCGAAAATTATTTTCTGCTCTGGGTCGCGTCGATCGCGTCGATCACGGCCGCGCGCATTCCGCCGCGCTCCAGCGTGGCCACGCCGAGGATGGTGGTGCCTGCGGGCGAGCAGACGGCGTCCTTCATTGCGCCGGGATGCTCGCCTGTTTCCAGCTGCAGGCGGCCCGTGCCCGCCATCATCTGCGCCGCAAGGCGATAAGCCGCCGCGCGCGGCAGGCCGTGCTTTACGCCCGCGTCGCCCAGAGCCTCCAAAAACATGCTGGCAAACGCCGGGCCGCAGCCGCTGATGGCGCCGCCGATGCCCATCAGCCGGCCCTCCACGGTCTCCGCCAGGCCCAGCGCTTCCAGCAGCGCGCGCACCTGCGCGGCCTGTGCCTCGGTGAGCGTATGCCGGTCTTCCATCAGGATCACGCCCTGGCATATGCGAACGGGCGTATTGGGCATGATGCTGATGTGGTGCACGCCGGGCAAAAGCGCCTCAAACCGCTCGCACAGCCAGCCCGCCGCCACCGAGACCACTGCTTTTTCCGCCAAGAGCGGGCGCAGCGGCTCAAGCACCTCTTCCACCAGATGCGGCTTTACCGCAACCACGATCACATCCGAGAGCCGCACCACGTCCTCCGGCGTGCGGCACGGCCGCACACCGGAGCCTTCAGCACAAACACACAGTTTATCCCAATGCTTCGCGCAGGCCAGCAGTTCCCCCTCGCCTGCCGTGCCCGAGCGGCGCCATCCGGCGGCCATCGCCTGCGCCATGCTGCCAAACCCCAAAAATCCGATTTTCTGTTTCATATTGTCCATATCCTTTCCGGTAAGCGCTCTGTGCAAATGGATGCGACCGCAAGCAGTTCGCCGCCATTTTACATTCTTTTGCCCTCAATTTTCTGCGCCATTTGGATCGTGCCTTTGCGTCAGCTTGGCAGGCCGTCGAACGGGTCTTCCGGCTTTGGCAGCGGGCCCGCGGCGGAAAAATGCCGCCGCGCCATCCGCAGCGCCGCGCCGCCCAGCAAAACAAGCTGCACCGCCTGCGCCGCAATGGCGGCATACGTAGCGCCCTGCAGTGCCCAGCGCGCAATGCACGGCGCGCTGGCCAAAGCGCTCACCGCAATGGCGCACGCGTTTGCCGCGATCAGCCCCTTCATGCAGCGCATCACGGTGAGCACCATGCTGTAAAACAGCACCAGCGCCGTGAGGATGGCGGAAACCACCATCGGCACAAGCAGATACTGATAATCGGCAAGTTCTGCCGAAACAAATGTTGCAAGTCCCCACCGGCCCAGAAATGCCGCCACACAAAGGCCCAGAGGCAGCAGCGCCAGCACCACCCCCTGAACGCCCAGCACCGCGCGCCAAAAGCCCTTTCGGTCGCGCCGGGCATAGCTGTTTGCAAACACTGTGATAAACGGGTTGAACAGATACGTCGCGCCCACCTGAAGCAGCAGCACCGGCTGCGTGACCGGGCCGTAGATGCCCAGCGCCGTTTCTCCCAAAATACGGCCCAGCATCAGCTTTGGAATGGAAGCCGTAGTCGTATTTAAAAAACTGTAAGCCGCCAGCGGCGCGCATTCCCACAGCAGCGCCGCAACCTGCGCGCGCAGAACGCGCGCAGGGCTATACAGCCTGCGCGCCTGCGGCAGCGAATAGGCAAAAAACACCGCAAGGCCGGCCGCGAACATCAGCGCCAGTGTCAGGATAAGATCCTGTGTCAGGCGCAGCGCCGCCACAAACGAAACAAGTGTTACGGCGCCGCGCAGGGCATACGTTTTCCCCACAATGTCCAGCCGCCCGCCGCGCTGATCGATGGCGTTGAGGCTGTCGGTAAGAGATTCCACCATACGGTAGCCCAGGAACAGCAGCACGCATATACTCTGCTGCGCACTATACGGATTTTCTCCCGCAGCGGCATTTACCGCGACAAAGCCGCCGCACAGCACCGAGGCGGCCATGCAGGTGCAGATGCGGCTGCGGATATAGGTGCTGTCGCTGTATTTGGGGGAAAGATCCGAGGCCTGAAAACTGTACATCCCGTAGGATGCGATGGAAAGAAAAATATTGGTTGCCGTCAGCGCCGTATTGTACACACCCGAAACCTGATTGCCTGCCAGACCAACCACAAGAATGCCGCACAAAAACTGGCAGACCATATATGTGAGCTGCCCGGCGGTATTCCACATAAAATTCCGCAGCATTTTCGGCTGTTCCACCGGCGGTCGCCTCCTTTGCCCTTAGCCGCATCATTTTGCAGGCGCGCCCTGTTTACGGGCGGTTTTACACAAAAACGAACCGGCGGCGCCTGCCGCAGGAAAGCGCCGCGGTATTTGCGGTATCTTTAGTATAGCACAAATTCTTCTCCGGCGCAAACCGGGCGCCGCCCATATGCGGGCGAAAAACGCCCCCTGCAAACCATCCGGCTCCGTCCGACTTGCGCAGTCAAAGCGCCGCATCGCATATCTTCCGGCTTCATCCGGCTTTGGGGGCAAAAAAACCGCCCCTCAAACCATCCGGTTTTGGGGCGGCTGCGCGTTTGTTTATTTTCCCTTCTTTGCCGCGGGCTTTTTTGCGGCAGGCTGCTCTGCTTTGCCGGCAGTCTTTGCCGTTTTCGCGGCAGGGGCAGCGGCCGTCTTTGCGGCCGGAGCGGCGGCCGGCTTTACGGCCGGAGCGGCAGCCGGCTTTACGGCCGGAGCGGCAGCGGCCGGCTTTTTTTCGGCAGCGGGCTTTGCCGCGCGAACGGGAGCCGCCGGCTTCTTTGCGGCCGGTTTCTTTTCGGCTGCCGGCTTCTTTGCGGAGTCGGCCACAGGCAGCAGCGCCCACGCCTGATTCGCACCGTTTACGTCCTCCCACAGCTGCAGGCGGGCGCCGGTTTTTTCGCCCATATCCACCATATCCACCCCAAAGCCCGCAAGCTTTGAACGCAGCTTATAGCGGCCTTCTCCGGCGTTCTCCAGCGTCCAAAGCTGGCTTTTGGCGCCCGTATCCTCCCACTGGTGCAGCCACGCGCCGCTCTCGCTGCCGCCGTTGATCACGTCGAGCACTTTACCGGTGCGCTTGTTTTCCAGCTTATATACGCCCGCGGATACCTCCGACAGCCGCCACTGCTGGCTGTCGGCGTTCGCGTTTTCCCACAGCTGAACGGCAGCGCCGTTCTCCTCGTTAAAATCGGCTACTTCCAATACACGGCCGTTCTGCGCGGCAATTTGATAAACGGCATTTGCCTTGATTTTTGTTTCTTTCATCTTTATTCCCTCCAATTGAAGAAAATGATACCATAAAACAGGGAAAAATTCAATGCAGGCGGGGGGATTTCAGAGCATTATACAATATGCTGAACTTTCCCCCTCTTTCTTTGGCAATTATTACCATGGTTTTGCGCCTTCTCCGCCGCGCAAACCCTTAAATGGCCCAAAAAGCCTTGTCCGGGGAGGCTGCCCAGCCTTCGGCACACTGCGCGCGGGATGGCCCAAACGGTGTTCCGCGCCTTGCACGCGGCGGGTTTTGCCCGGCCCGGCCCCGAGCCGGCAGGGTGTTCCCGCACGTTACACGCGCGTCGGGCCGGGCTCTTTTCCCAGTGCCCGATAGATCATGCGCTTTGCGTCGGTGCGCAGAGCTTCTTCGCTTTGCTCCGGCAAAAGCCGGCACGTGTTCACATAGCCGAATACGCCTCCCATCAGGGTCATCAGGCCATAGGCTTCCCCGGGCGGCGCGGGCAGAGCCCCCTCGCGCACACCGTCGGCGAGCATTTTGCTCGCCAGCGCGCACAGCTGCTTTGCGGCCTGCACACCGCTCTCGCGCAGGCTGCCGCATAGCTTCTTCATCGTTCCCGCCAATTGGGCGTTCGTAAGCAGCAGCTTAATGCAGGACGACTGTGCGCGCATCATCTCCTGCGCGGTGTCCAGCACGCTTTCCAGCTTCCCGTCAAAGCTCTGCGCCTGCTCCACACGCACCGCCAGTATCTGGAGTTCCTGTTCCGCACGGCGCAGGAACGCTTTTATTAAAATTTCCTCGCGCGAGGTAAAATATTCATATACCGTTCCCTTTCCGATGCCCGCCTCCCGTGCGATCTGCTGCACCGTCACCGTATGCATCTGCTCGCCGCGCGCCATCAGGCGGAACACCGCCTCGTAAACAGCATCCTCTTTTTCGCCGTGCCGTGCCATTACACGCCCTCCCCGGCCGCAGCCGATTGCTGCGCGGGCGCGTCTTCCCGTGCGTCAAAAGCGCGCAGGGGCTTTTTGCGCAGCAGATCGTACAGCACCGGCACTACAAACAGCGTCAGCAAGGTCGCGTAGGCAAGGCCGCCGATCGAGACGATGGCCATCGGCTGCGTCATCTCGGCGCCGTCGCCCATGCCCAGCGCCATTGTGGACATTGCAAGAATGGTTGTCAGCGCCGTCATCAGCACCGGGCGAATGCGCGTGCGGCCCGTTTCCAGAATGGCGTCCGTGCGCTCCATTCCGGCAAGGCGCAGCTGGTTGATGGTATCCACAAACACGATGCCGTTGTTCACCACAACGCCCGCCAGCACCAGGAAGCCAAGCATCGCAATCACCGAAAGCTCGCATCCCGTAAGCCACAGCGCCAGCAGGCCGCCCGTGAATGCCAGCGGGATCGTGAACATTACGATGAACGGGCTCATCAGGCTTTGGAACTGCGCCACCATGATCAGATAGATAAACACAACAGCCAGCGCGATCATCTTAACAAGGTCGAACAGAGCGCTGTTGATTGTTTCGTTTTCGCCCGAAAGCTCCACCGCGTATCCTTCGGGCAGGACGTAATCGGCCAGCGCGCGGGAAACCTCGCGGCTCACAAGGCCGATATTGTGCTGCGCATCCACCGCCGCGGTAACGCTCATAGTGCGCACGCCGTTTTCGCGGCGGATAGAGGCAAGGCTTTGCGTCTCGTGTTTTTCCGCGATATCGCGCAGGTAAACGGTTTCTTCCTTGCCATCCGGATTGGCTGCGGTAAAGGCATGATCCATGATGGTATCCCGTGTGGGCGCCGTGCCCTGGGGCCGCACCACCACAACGGGCAGATCGGAGCCCTCCAGTGTGAGCGTGGTGGCCGTATTTTCGGCCTTCAGCGCATTCGCGAGCTCGGCATATACCTGCGCCACGGTAAGCCCGTACTGCATCGCCTTGTATTTATCTACGGTGATGCGTGTTTCGGGGTTATCGGCCACACGGCCCGCCGAGATATCGGCAAGGCCCTCGGTATTGCGCAGAATGCCGCGCAGATCCTCGGCGATGCCGCTCATCACATCCAGATCGCGCCCGGTGATCACAAGCTCCACGCCGCTGCCGCCCAGCGCCGAAAGATCCATCGTGGATTCCTGAACCGACACCGTGCAGGCAAGATCCGCCACGGCGTCTTCGATGGCTTCGGCAATCTGCGTATTGGCGGCGGAGCGGTCGTCGCTGAGCAGAATATAGTAGGTGATGCCGTCCGCACCCGAGGAGCCCCCGCCCATCATTGCGGACATGCCCCCGCCGCCGGCCATCGCGCCCACGGTCTCCACGCCGTCCACGGCGGCGATGCGCTCGGCCACGGTATCGGCCAGCGCGTACACTTCTTCCTGGGGCGTCCCCTGCGGCGCCGTCATCGAGGCGGACATCTGCGGGCTGTCCATCGCGGGAATAAACGCGGTGCCCATCTGCGTGGTAAGAAAGACGCTCAGCACCAGCAGTGCCAGGGCCAGGGCCAGCACGACCGCCTTATGCCGCAGCGATGCGCGCAGCAGCCGGCCGTAGCCATTTACTATTGCGCCGAACCATGTGTGGCTTTTTTCCTTCGTATTGCGCAGCACCGAGGCGCCCATCGCGGGCACAAGCGTCAGCGCCACCGCAAGGCTTGCCAGCAGCGAATAGGCGATGGTGAGGCCCATATCCGTAAACAGCTGGCGCGAAATGCCCTGTGTAAACACGATGGGCATAAACACGCAGATGGTAGTGAGGGTAGAGGCAAAAATGGCCCCGGCCACCTGCCTTGCGCCCTCCACGGCCGCTTTGGCGGCGGGCATGCCCTCGGAGCGCAGGCGGTAAATATTTTCGATCACAACGATGCTGTTGTCCACCAGCATGCCGACGCCAAGGGCAAGGCCGGACAGCGAGATGATGTTCAGCGTTACATTGCTGAAGTACATCAGCGTAACCGCGCACATCAGGCTGAACGGAATGCTGCACGCCACGATCAGCGTCGGCTTAGCATCCTTCAAAAACAGGATCAGCACCACAATCGCGAGCAGGCCGCCCCACAGCAGATTGGAAAGGACGCTGTCCACCACCATTTCAATGTAATCGCCCTGGTCCATCAGCGGCGTGATGTGCAGGCCGGGATGGGCCTGCTCCAAGGCGGCGATGGCGTCGTTGATGCGCTCGCTGACATCGGCGGTGGAGGCGGTGCTCTGCTTTTGGAACGAAAGCACCACGCCGTCATTTCCGTTCACGCGCGCGTAGCTTTCGGCGGCATTGTCCGTCAGCGTGATCTCCGCCACATCCGATAAGTAAATATCTCCGATCCCGTCCGCGTCCAGATGCAAAAGCAGCAGCTGGCGCAGCTGATCCACCGATGAAAGCAGATCGCCCACCTTTACAAGATACTGCTCGCCGTCTTCCACAACATACCCGGCGGGCATATTGAAATTCTGCGCCGTAAGAATGCCGCCGATCATGTCCATCGTCAGCACGCCGGAAAGATCGGCGCGCTTGTAGGCTGCATCGCGCGCCTCATCGAACTGCTTTTGCGCGTCCTTCAGCTGCTGTTCCGCCTGTTCCAGCTGCTCTCTTGTGTTTTCGATCGTGATCTCGCCTTTTGTCAATTCGCCGATGGCGGTGATCTTGCCCGCCTCCAGCGCCGCATAGGCGTCCTGTGCCTGACGCAGCCCGTCCTGCAGCTGGGGCTTCATGGCCGTGATCACCGCCATGCGCGTTTCCAGATTGTTCAGCTCGGCCGCGAGCTCCGGCAGGCGCGTTTCGGCTTTTTCGGCCGCGGCCTTCAGCTGCGCAAGGCTCTCCTTCGTAAGGCCAGCAAACGCCTCGCCGCCGGGCGCCGCGCCCGCCTGCGCCCGAAACGCCTCGAACGCGGCGTCGTCCAGCGCCAAAAGCGCGTCGATGCCGCCGGGCATGTCCGCGGCGGCCTGCTTTGCCCCCGCAATGGCGTTTACGGCAGCAGAAATTTCTGCCGCCTTGTCTGCCGGCAGCATGCTGCCTATTGATGCAAGCGCTCCGGCAACCTCTTCAATGCTGCTCACCGATAAACCGCCGGGCAGCATAACGAGCACATCATTCACCCTGGCAACGATCTCCGCCTCTGCCTGCGCCGCCTGCTGCTGTGCGGCGCTTTTTGCGGCGGCCAGCGCCGCGTTCAGCTGCGCATAGCCCTCCTTTGCCTGCGTATAGCCCGCCTGCTCGGCCTCGAACGCGGCCTTGTTGGCGGTAAGCGTTGTCTCCTCGCTCAGCAGCGCGCTCAGCGTGGCAGACGCACTGTCCAGCTGGGCGCTGCCCTGCGCCATCTGGCCGAGGGCGGCATCCTTCTGGCTTGCGATCGCGGCCTCGCCGTCGGTAAGCTTCTGCCGGCCGCTGGCAAGGCTGGCAAGGCCGTCGTTCAGCTCCTGCTGCGCTTCCCACAGGCCCTCGTCCACGCTTTTCAGCACGCGGGCGTTCAGCGCGTCGATTTTTTCCTGCGAAAGCGTCACGGTCACCTGCTCGCGCACCATACCTGTTTCGTCCACACTGGCCACGCCGTCCAGCCGTTCAAACGCGGGCGTTACCGCGTCCTCCGTAAACGCCGAGATCTCCTTGATATCCATGCCGTCCATGTCCACGCTGGCAACCATCACCGGCAGCATATCCGGGCTGATCTTCAGCAGCATGGGCGTGCCCACCAGATCGTCCAGCTGGCCCGAGACAAGATCGATGTTGCCCGAAAGCTCGATCATGGCCGAATCCATATTGGTGCCCTGCTCGAACTCCAGAATAATGACACTGGCGTTCTCGTTGGAGATCGAGCTTACATTTTTGATGCCGCCTGTGGTGCCCAGCACCGATTCCAGCGGCCGCGTGACGGTGGCCTCGATCTTCTCCGGGCTTGCGCCGGGATAGGTGGTCATCACCACCACATACGGCAGCTCGATGGACGGCAGCAGATCGCTCGTCATATTCAAAAAAGAGATCACGCCGAGCACCAGCACCAGCACCACAGCCACCAGCACGGTATAGGGCTTTTTAACACTGTATCGCGAAAGCATGCCTTTCCCTCCATTGCATCTCATTTGCGGCCCGTTCGGGCCCGGAGCCTTTGCCGCCTCCTGCGGGTGCATTCCGGCGGCAATTCCCCTTCCTGAACATTTGCGCCGCAAAAACCGACCGACCGGTCGGTCGGCTTTTTCAGTATAGCACTTGCCCCTCAAAACGCAAGAGAAAACTGTATAAATTCACAAATATTTTATTTTTTCTCGGGCAAAATGCCAAAACACGCGCCCCGGTTTTTCCGGCGGCATCAGCCGCCGTTTCCAAACCGGGGCGCGTGTTTTTTTATTCCGCGGAGAATGCTGCGCCGCAAAGGCGCGGAAAAGCCTTGCGGCAGGCTCCGCCGCGCGCGGCTTTTCCGGCTTACTGCGCCAGATATTCCTCCAGGCACAGGCCGCTCGCCTTGATGAGCAGGGCCTGCTCCGTGCCGACATAGCGGTAATGCCACGGCTCGAAATCCATACCGGTGACAGCGGTTTTATCGGCGGGATAGCGCAGGATAAAGCCGTATTCCGCGGCATGCTCCGCCAGCCAGGCGGCCGCCGTGGTATCCGCATAGGCCGCATCCTTGGCGGGATGGTCCTCCGATACGATATCCAGGCCCAAGCCGGTGTTGTGGTCGGATGTGCCCGCCCGTGAGGTGAAGTCCAGCGCACGCACCTCGGCGTCTGCCTGCGTCATGCCGTTTTCGGTCATCAGCTTTTGCACGCGGGCGTTCCACAGCTCCTGCTGGCGGGCAACAGTGCGATAGCCGTTTGTCGGCTTCAGCCGAATCCCGGCGACGGCCGCGTCGTTCACCATCTGGCGCAAAGCATCCGCAATGCGCGCATCCACCAGCGCCTCGCCCACCGTTGCCGTCTGCTCCACCGCGAATTCCGCCGGCAGCACGCTGTCGCGGTTCGCAAGCACCATATACCATTCATCGCGCGGGATGGGCGCGGCCACGGGCTCCAGCGGCAGAGATTCGCTCGGCGGCAGATCGGACAGGCCGGCCGACGCCGAACTCGGATCGCTGGCGGCGGAAGCGTCGCCGTCCTGATCGCCGAACACAGCAAAGAGCAGAATCACCAGCACCGCGATGAGCAGAATGCCGCACCATGCAAAAATCGTTTTGGCAGGCGCTTTTCCCTTGTTCTGGCCAGACGGTCTGCGCGGGGGGCGTCCTCCGTCGGAACCGGAGCTCCGGCCGGAGCGGGCTGCGCGAGGCGGCTTTTCGTCCGGCCCGGAATCGTACAGATCCAAAAATTCCGCGCCGCGCCGCCCGGAGCGCGGCATCTCTTCCTGCGGCGTACCGAAGGCATCGGGATCGTCAAAATTGATATCGTCAAAATTAAAATCAAGCGGGGTAAGGCCGTCTTCCAGGCCGGCGGACGCCGGCTGCGGCGCAGGGGCCGGCGGTGCAGCCGGCCGCGGCGCCTCGGGCGCAGCGGGCTGCGGAGCCGCAGCACCCGCTCCGGTTTGTGTGCGCCAGTTGATGGGCTTCGGCGTGCGTGAGGCCTCGCCCGGCACACGCGGTGCGGAAGGCCATTCCATCGTGGCCGCGGGGGCGCGCCCGGCAGCCGGAGACGCGGAACGCGCGGCGGGCGCGGGCGGAGCGTCCTGCTCCATCAATGTGCTGAATACCGCAGCGCCGATATTGCGCTCTTTTGCCATGCGCGCGGCGCGGGCGTCCGCCGAAGGGGCGGGGGGCGGTGCGGCAAAGCTCTTCTCCGCAGCGCGCCGGTTGGCCTCCGCCTGCGCCGAAGCGGCGGAATTGATCTGCTCAATGGGCATAAACGCCATTGTAGGCGCTTCCACGCTTACATCGCCCAAAGAAAACGAGATGGTAGAGTAATCGGCCGAGCGGGACGCCGGCCGCTGTACGGAGCCCTGCCCCGGCGCAAGGCCTTCTGCCTGCGCGGGTGCAG
>Ga0137306_102302_pt2 | contig 13970 bp, 25 predicted proteins | sample Inofroosms_March_FD_97187 | JGI IMG/M metagenome (GOLD analysis project Ga0137306, IMG submission 97187) | Mouse cecal microbial communities from Vienna, Austria - N-Acetylneuraminic and N-Acetylglucosamine D2O microcosms_March | ecosystem: Host-associated > Mammals > Digestive system > Large...
TTTAATTGAGAAATAATGGAAGTTAACGTATATAACATTAAAGGTGAAGACACTGGGAGAAAGGTTACGTTAAACGAATCTATCTTCGGAATTGAGCCCAACGACCACGCTATCTATTTGGACGTAAAGCAATTTATGGCTAATCAGCGTCAGGGTACACATAAGTCAAAAGAGAGAAGCGAGATAAGTGGTTCAACTCGTAAAATCGGACGCCAAAAAGGTGGTGGTGGTGCACGTCGTGGTGACATGAACTCACCGGTACTTGTTGGTGGTGGTCGCGTTTTTGGTCCTAAGCCGAGAGACTATTACTTCAAGTTGAACAAGAAAGTAAAAGCATTGGCGCGTAAGTCAGCATTGGCATATAAGGCACAGAACAATGCAATTATCATTGTAGAAGACTTCACTTTTGAAGCTCCGAAAACAAAGGAATTTGTAGCAATGATAAATAATCTTAAAGTTTCTGACAAAAAGCTGCTTATGGTTTTACCGGAAGCAAATAAAAACGTATATTTGTCAGCTCGTAACGTGGAAAGTGCAAACGTACAGACTATCTCAGGATTAAATACTTACAGAGTATTGGATGCTGGGGTTGTTGTGTTTACAGAAAATGCTCTTTCGGCTATTGACAATATCTTAATGTAAAAAGGAGGCTTAAATAATGGGAATTATTATTAAACCGTTAGTAACAGAGAAAATGACAGCAATTACGGATAAGACAAACAATCGTTTTGGCTTTATCGTGCGTCCTGAAGCTAACAAATTGGAAATTAAGAGAGAGGTTGAAGCCCTGTATAACGTTGCGGTAATTGATGTAAATACGGTTAAGTATGCCGGTAAGAATAAGAGCCGTTATACAAAAGCTGGTATCATCAATGGACGTACAAATGCTTATAAGAAAGCAATTGTTACGTTGAAAGAAGGAGATACTATTGATTTTTATAGCAATATTTAAAAGAAATGGCAGTACGTAAATTTAAGCCCACAACACCGGGGCAGAGACATAAAATTATTGGTACCTATGAAGAAATTACTGCGCGGGTACCAGAAAAATCTCTTGTTTTTGGCAAGAAGTCTTCAGGTGGTCGTAATAACGAAGGTAAGATGACTATGCGCTACATCGGTGGCGGTCACAAGAAGATTATCAGAATTGTAGATTTCAAGAGAAATAAGGACGGTGTGCCTGCAGTGGTTAAAACAATAGAATACGATCCGAATCGTTCGGCTCGTATCGCTTTGTTGTTTTATGCAGATGGAGAAAAAAGATATATTATTGCTCCCAATGGATTGCAAGTAGGTGCGACTTTGATGTCAGGTGAAACGGCAGCTCCAGAGATTGGAAATGCGCTTCCTCTTCAGAATATCCCGGTTGGTACTGTGATTCATAATATTGAATTACGTCCGGGACAAGGCGCTGCATTGGTTCGCTCAGCAGGTAACTTCGCTCAGTTGACTTCAAGAGAAGGGAAATATTGTGTAATCAAATTGCCTTCAGGTGAAGTAAGACAAATACTTAGCACTTGTAAAGCTACTATCGGTAGTGTAGGTAACTCTGATCATGGATTGGAAAGTTCTGGTAAGGCTGGACGTTCTCGTTGGCTTGGACGTCGTCCGCATAACCGTGGTGTTGTTATGAACCCGGTTGATCACCCGATGGGTGGTGGTGAAGGACGCGCTTCAGGAGGACACCCAAGATCTCGTAAGGGATTGTATGCTAAGGGACTTAAGACTAGAGCTCCGAAGAAACAATCGTCTAAGTATATTATTGAGAGAAGAAAGAAGTAATCTGATTAATTGAGTAAACTATGAGTCGTTCATTAAAAAAAGGTCCGTATATTAACGTTAAGCTTGAGAAGAAGGTTCTTGCCATGAATGAATCAGGCAAGAAAGTTGTTGTTAAGACTTGGGCCAGAGCTTCAATGATTTCGCCTGATTTTGTAGGGCATACAGTTGCAGTTCATAACGGAAATAAATTTATTCCTGTATACGTTACCGAAAATATGGTAGGTCACAAGTTGGGTGAATTTGCTCCAACTCGTACTTTCAGAGGCCATGCTGGTAATAAGAAGAAATAACAGGATATTTGTTTGAAATAATAAAGTATAATATAATGGGAGTAAGAAAAAAAATATCGGCTGATAAAAGAAAAGAAGCCCTTAAGACCATGTACTTTGCAAAGTTGCATAATGTTCCTACTTCTCCTCGCAAAATGCGTCTCGTGGCTGACATGATTCGCGGTATGGAAGTGAACAGGGCACTTGGCGTTTTGAAGTTTTCTTCAAAAGAGGCAGCTGCCAGAGTTGAAAAACTGTTGCGCTCTGCAATTGCTAACTGGGAACAGAAAAACGAACGTAAAGCAGAAAGCGGTGAGTTGTTTGTGACAAAGATTTTTGTTGATTGTGGTGCTACTCTTAAAAGAATGAGACCAGCTCCGCAGGGTAGAGGATATAGAATTCGTAAACGTTCAAATCACGTAACTTTGTTCGTTGGTTCTAAAAGTAATAACGAAGATCAAAATTAAGGTAAATGGGACAAAAAGTTAATCCAATAAGCAACCGTTTAGGAATTATCAGAGGATGGGATTCCAACTGGTATGGTGGAAATAATTACGGCGATTCATTGCTGGAAGATAGCAAAATTCGTAAATATCTGAATGCTAGACTTGCAAAAGCCAGTGTGTCCAGGATTGTAATTGAACGTACACTGAAACTCGTAACTATTACCGTTTGTACTGCACGTCCGGGTATTATTATCGGTAAGGGTGGCCAAGAAGTTGATAAGTTGAAAGAAGAATTGAAGAAGGTTACCGATAAAGATATTCAGATCAATATTTTTGAAGTGAAAAGACCTGAGTTGGATGCTGTTATTGTAGCAAATAACATCGCTCGCCAGGTTGAAGGTAAGATTGCCTATCGCCGTGCCATTAAAATGGCTATCGCTAATACTATGCGTATGGGAGCTGAAGGTATAAAGATTCAGATTTCAGGACGTTTGAATGGAGCTGAAATGGCCCGTTCTGAAATGTATAAAGAAGGAAGAACTCCGTTGCACACTTTCAGAGCAGATATTGACTACTGTCATACAGAAGCATTGACTAAAGTTGGTCTTCTTGGTATCAAAGTTTGGATTTGTAGAGGTGAAGTATTTGGGAAGAGAGAATTGGCTCCAAACTTTACGCAAAGCAAAGAAGGTGGTCGTGGAAGCAATAGCGGAAACAATGGCGGAAAGAACTTCAAAAGAAAGAAAAATAATCGCTAAACGAATTTGAATTTTAGGAATTATGTTACAACCGAAAAAGACAAAATTCAGAAGACAACAAAAAGGCCGTCAAAAAGGTGTTGCCCAAAGAGGTAATCAGTTGGCTTTCGGTTCTTTTGGAATTAAGGCTTTGGAAACAAAATGGATTACAGGCCGTCAGATTGAAGCTGCTCGTATTGCAGTGACAAGATATATGCAACGTCAAGGACAAATTTGGATTCGTATTTTCCCGGATAAACCTATTACTAGAAAGCCTGCCGATGTACGTATGGGTAAAGGTAAAGGTGCTCCAGAGGGTTTTGTTGCTCCTGTGACACCGGGAAGAATTATAATCGAAGCCGAAGGAGTATCATATGAAATCGCAAAAGAAGCTTTGCGTTTGGCTGCTCAGAAGCTTCCTATTACAACGAAGTTTGTTGTAAGACGTGATTATGATGTTCAAAATCAAAATGCGTAAGGAATATGAAAATAGCAGAAATTAAAGAAATGTCTACCAGCGATTTGGTAGAAAGAGTAGAGGCAGAAGTGGTGAATTACGGCCAGATGATTTTAAATCATTCTATTTCTCCTTTGGATAATCCTGCTCAAATCAAACAATTACGCAGGACTATTGCGCGTATGAAAACTGAATTACGCCAAAGAGAACTTAACAATAAATGATGAGTTTGATGGAAGCAAGAAATTTAAGAAAAGAAAGAACTGGGGTTGTGCTGAGCAATAAAATGGATAAAACCATCACTGTGGCAGCTAAATTTAAGGAAAAACACCCCATATATGGAAAATTCGTTAGTAAAACGAAGAAGTATCATGCTCATGATGAAAAGAATGAGTGCAATATCGGTGATACTGTACGCATCATGGAAACTCGTCCCTTGAGCAAGACCAAGAGATGGAGATTAGTAGAAATAATTGAAAGAGCGAAGTAATTATGATACAAGTAGAATCCAGACTTACAGTATGTGATAATAGTGGAGCAAAAGAAGCTCTTTGTATTCGTGTTTTAGGCGGTACAGGGCGTCGTTATGCTTCAGTTGGGGACGTTATTGTTGTTTCTGTGAAGAGCGTTATCCCTTCAAGTGATATTAAAAAAGGTGCAGTGTCTAAAGCTTTGATCGTACGTACTAAAAAAGAAATCCGTCGTGCTGATGGCTCTTACATACGTTTTGATGATAATGCTTGCGTGTTGTTGAACAATGCAGGTGAAATTAGAGGTAGTCGTATTTTCGGTCCGGTAGCTCGTGAACTTCGTGCTACTAACATGAAAGTTGTGTCACTCGCTCCTGAAGTACTTTAATTTTGTAAAAGATTTAAGTAATGAGTAAACTACATATTAAAAAAGGCGATACAGTTTACGTAAACGCTGGTGACGATAAAGGTAAAACTGGTCGTGTATTGAAGGTTCTTGTAAAAGAAGGTCGTGCAATTGTTGAAGGCTGTAATATGGTATCCAAAAGCACAAAACCGAATGCTAAGAATCCTCAAGGTGGTATTGTGAAGCAGGAAGCTTCTATCCACATTTCTAACTTGAATCCGGTTGATCCAAAAACTGGTAAAGCAACGCGTGTTGGTAGAAAAGAAAGTTCTGAAGGAACTTTAGTGCGTTATTCTAAAAAATCAGGAGAGGAGATTAAGTAATGAGTAATACTGCTAGTCTTAAGAAAGAGTATGCAGAGCGTATTGCGCCTGCATTGAAGTCACAGTTCCAGTATTCTTCTGCAATGCAGATACCCGTACTTAAGAAGATTGTTATCAATCAGGGTTTAGGTATGGCTGTTGCCGATAAGAAGATTATTGAGGTAGCAATTAACGAGATGACTGCTATTACAGGACAGAAAGCTGTAGCGACAATTTCTCGTAAAGATATTGCGAATTTTAAATTGCGTAAAAAAATGCCTATTGGTGTTATGGTAACTTTACGTCGTGAGAGAATGTACGAATTCCTTGAAAAGTTGGTTCGTGTTGCTCTTCCGCGTATCCGTGACTTTAAGGGTATTGAAAGCAAGTTTGATGGAAGAGGAAATTATACTCTTGGTATTCAAGAACAGATTATTTTCCCAGAAATTAATATCGATAGCATTACTAGAATTCTTGGAATGAATATTACCTTTGTGACTTCTGCAAAAACGGATGAAGAAGGATATGCATTGTTGAAAGAGTTTGGTTTGCCGTTTAAAAACGCTAAAAAAGATTGATAAATTATGGCAAAGGAATCAATGAAAGCGCGTGAAGTAAGACGCGCTAAATTAGTAGCCAAATATGCCGAAAAAAGAGCTGCATTGAAACAGACAGTTAGAACGGGTGATCCTGCAGAAGCATTTGAAGCTGCACAGAAACTGCAAGACTTGCCTAAGAATTCTAACCCGATTCGTATGCATAATCGTTGTAAATTGACAGGACGTCCTAAAGGATATATACGTCAATTTGGTATCTCAAGAATCCAATTTCGTGAGATGGCTTCCAACGGTCTTATTCCCGGTGTAAAGAAAGCAAGCTGGTAAATTTTTGGTTTAAATATTGTCAGGGTAGGCCTGATTAATTTAATTTTTTATTATATGACTGATCCAATAGCAGATTATTTGACGAGGTTGCGGAACGCTATTCAAGCAAAGCACAGAGTAGTTGAAGTTCCCGCTTCAAATTTGAAAAAAGAAATCACAAAGATTCTTTTTGAGAAAGGCTACATTCTTAATTACAAGTTTGTAGAAGATGGTCCTCAAGGTACTATTAAAGTAGCCTTGAAATATGACCCAGTGAATAAGGTAAATGCAATAAAGAAATTGGAGAGAATTTCTTCTCCGGGTATGCGTCAATACACTGGTTATAAGGACATGCCGCGAGTTATTAATGGTTTGGGTATTGCTATAATATCTACTTCCAAAGGAGTTATGACAAACAAAGAAGCTGCTGATTTGAAAATTGGTGGCGAAGTTTTGTGTTATGTTTATTAATAGGAGGAATTAGCAATGTCAAGAATAGGAAAATTACCCATTAGTATTCCCGCTGGTGTAACTGTTACTTTGAAAGAAAATGTGGTTACAGTAAAGGGACCCAAAGGCGAGCTTAGCCAATATGTAAATCCTGCTATCAATGTTAGCATCGAAGATGGCCATGTGACTTTGAGTGAAAATGAAGATGCAATGTTGGATAACCCTAAGCAAAAACATGCATTTCATGGCTTATATCGTGCTCTGGTTCACAACATGGTTGTAGGTGTATCTGAAGGATACAAGAAAGAATTGGAACTTGTCGGCGTAGGTTATCGTGCTTCAAATCAAGGTAATATTATTGAATTAGCTTTGGGCTACACACACAATATCTTCATACAGTTACCTGCTGAGATCAAGGTAGAAACAAAATCTGAAAGAAATAAGAATCCACTTATAATTTTAGAATCTTGCGATAAACAATTGTTGGGTCAAGTTTGCTCTAAGATACGTTCTTTCCGTAAACCCGAGCCGTATAAAGGTAAAGGTATTAAGTTTGTTGGTGAAGAAATTCGTAGAAAGTCTGGTAAATCTGCCGGTGCTAAGTAATTTACATAAAATTAGAATATTATGACAACAAAAATAGAAAGACGAATTAAAATTAAATATAGAGTACGCAACAAAGTGTCAGGTACTGCTGAACGTCCGCGTATGAGTGTTTTTAGAAGCAATAAGCAAATTTACGTTCAACTTATTGATGATTTGGGTGGAAAGACTTTGGCTGCAGCATCTTCTTTGGGCATGACTGAAAAGTTGCCTAAAAAAGAACAGGCTGCAAAAGTAGGAGAGTTGATCGCCAAGAGAGCTCAAGAAGCAGGTATTACTGCTGTTGTTTTTGACCGTAATGGTTATTTGTATCATGGGAGAGTAAAAGAAGTGGCTGATGCTGCTCGTAACGGTGGACTTAAATTTTAATCATTATGGCAATTAATAATAGAGTTAAGATTACAAACGATATAGAATTGAAAGACCGTTTGGTTGCTATTAATCGTGTGACCAAAGTTACTAAAGGTGGTAGAACTTTTAGCTTTTCTGCAATTGTTGTTGTAGGTAATGAAGAAGGTATCATCGGTTGGGGGCTTGGTAAGGCAGGAGAAGTTACTGCTGCTATTGCTAAAGGAGTTGAGTCTGCAAAGAAGAATTTGACAAGAGTGCCTGTGTTGAAAGGTACTGTTCCTCATGAACAATCAGCTAAGTTTGGTGGTGCAGAAGTATTTATCAAACCGGCTTCTCATGGTACTGGTGTGGTTGCAGGTGGTGCAATGCGTGCTGTACTTGAAAGCGTTGGTATTACTGATGTTTTAGCAAAATCAAAAGGTTCCTCTAATCCGCATAACTTGGTGAAGGCTACTATTATGGCATTGGGCGAAATGCGTGATGCACGTATGGTAGCTCAAAATAGAGGAATTAGTGTTGAAAAAGTATTTAGAGGATAAGGAGGAATATATGTCGACTATAAAGATTAAACAAGTTAAAAGTAGAATTGGTGCTCCGGCAGATCAGAAAAGAACTCTCGATGCACTGGGACTTCATAAGTTGAATCGTGTGGTTGAGCACGAATCTACTCCTTCAATTCTTGGAATGGTGGATAAGGTTAAACACTTGGTTGCCATTGTTAAGTAATTATTTGTTGAATATAAAATGAATTACAATATGAACTTAAGTAATTTAAAACCTGCAGAAGGGTCTACTAAAACAAGAAAGAGAATTGGACGTGGTCCGGGTTCTGGTTTGGGAGGTACTTCTACTAGAGGTCATAAAGGCGCTAAATCAAGATCTGGTTATTCTAAGAAAATTGGTTTTGAAGGTGGACAGATGCCTCTTCAACGTCGTGTTCCTAAGTTTGGTTTTAAGAACATTAATCGTGTAGAATATAAGGCGATCAATTTGGATACAATTCAGAAGCTTGCTGAAGCAAAGCAATTAAATTCTGTTTGTATTGCTGACTTTGTTGCTGCTGGCTTTATTTCTTCAAATCAGTTAGTAAAAGTATTAGGTAATGGAACTTTGACTACAAAGTTGGATGTGCAAGCTCATGCATTCTCTAAGACTGCTGTTGCTGCCATTGAAGCTGCTGGTGGAAGTGTAGTAAAACTCTAATTCAATGAGAAAAGCTATTGAAACATTAAAGAATATATGGAATATTGAGGATCTGAGACAACGGATCCTCATTACCATATTGTTTGTGGCAATTTACCGTTTCGGATCGTATGTTGTATTACCAGGAATTAATCCGGCAATGCTGACACAATTGCATCAACAGACAAGTGAGGGTCTCTTAGCCTTATTAAATATGTTTTCGGGAGGAGCATTCTCAAATGCATCTATTTTTGCATTGGGGATCATGCCTTATATTTCTGCTTCAATTGTTATTCAGTTGTTGGGAATTGCAGTTCCATATTTCCAAAAGCTTCAACGTGAGGGCGAGAGTGGCAGAAGAAAAATGAATCAGTATACTCGTTATTTAACAATTATAATTTTATTGGTTCAGGCTCCTTCTTATTTGCTTAATCTTAAAATGCAGGCCGGTCCTTCCTTAAATGCTTCATTAGATTGGACTCTGTTTATGATTACCTCTACCATCATTTTGGCAGCAGGTAGCATGTTTATTTTATGGCTTGGTGAGAGAATTACTGATAAGGGGATTGGTAATGGTATTTCGCTGATTATCATGATTGGTATTATTGCTCGTCTGCCGCAGTCCTTATTTCAAGAATTGATTTCTCGTATGACGGATAAGACTGGTGGCTTGGTAATGTTTTTGATAGAGCTTGTTGTTCTACTTGTTGTTATTGCATTTGCTATCCTTTTGGTACAAGGTACTAGAAAGATTCCTGTTCAATATGCAAAGAAAATTGTGGGTAACAAGCAATATGGTGGTGCCAGACAATATATTCCTTTGAAGGTGAATGCAGCCAACGTGATGCCTATTATTTTTGCTCAGGCAATCATGTTCATTCCTATCACTCTTGTTGGTTTTTCGAATCTAAATGATTTAAGCGGTTTTGTTCGTGCATTGACTGATCATACAAGTTTCTTGTATAATTTGATTTTTGCAGTATTAATTATATTGTTTACGTATTTTTATACTGCAATTTCTATTAACCCAACTCAGATGGCTGAAGATATGAAGAGAAACAATGGTTTTATTCCGGGTATTAAACCAGGAAAACAAACAGCTGAGTATATTGATGTGATTATGTCACGTATTACTTTGCCTGGTTCTTTCTTCTTGGCTTTAGTTGCCATTATGCCTGCGTTTGCTGGTGTATTTGGCGTAAAAGCTGAGTTTGCTCAATTCTTTGGTGGTACATCTTTGTTGATTCTTGTAGGTGTGGTACTTGATACTCTTCAACAAGTAGAAAGTCATTTGTTGATGAGACATTATGACGGTTTATTGAAGTCTGGTCGTATTAAAGGCCGCAATGGTAATGTAGCTGCATATTAATCTTTTTTGAGATGATATTTCTTAAGACAGAAGATGAAATAGAGCTGCTCCGCAAGAGTAATTTGCTTGTAGGAAAAACATTGGCTGAGATAGCTAAGGTTATAAAGCCTGGAGTAACTACAAAAGAATTGGATAAAGTGGCGGAAGAGTTCATTAGAGACAATGGCGCTATTCCTACTTTTAAAGGTTTTCCGAATCAATGTGGTGACCCATTTCCTGCTTCTATTTGTACATCTGTAAATGAGCAAGTAGTGCATGGCATTCCTGGTGATGTAGTACTGAGAGAGGGGGATATTGTATCGGTTGATTGTGGTACTTATATGGATGGTTTTTGTGGGGATTCTGCTTATACATTTTGTGTAGGAGAAGTGGATGAAGAAGTTCGCAAATTACTGAAAGTTACTAAAGAGGCATTATATCTTGGAATTGAAAATGCTGTTCAAGGGAAGCGACTAGGAGATATTGGATATGCAGTGCAACAACATTGTGAATCTAATTCTTATGGTGTAGTGCGTGAATTTGTCGGTCATGGTATTGGTAAAGCAATGCATGAAGATCCTCAAGTGCCCAATTATGGTAGACGTGGTTGTGGTTCAATGTTGAAAAAAGGTCTTTGTATTGCTATTGAACCAATGATTACGCAAGGTAGTTGCCAAATAGTAATGGAACGTGACGGCTGGACGGTGAGGACAAAAGATAGATCTTATGCAGCGCATTTCGAGCATACAATTGCTGTGAGAGCTGGTAAAGCAGATATCTTATCATCGTTTAAAGATGTTGAGGAAGTATTAGGAGATAAAGCAATTTAAAAAATTAATATGGCTAAACAATCAGCAATAGAACAAGATGGAGTTATAGTTGAAGCATTGTCTAATGCAATGTTTCGTGTTGAATTAGAAAACGGACATGAGATTACTGCGCATATTTCCGGTAAGATGCGAATGCATTATATTAAAATCCTGCCGGGTGATAAGGTAAGAGTCGAAATGTCTCCTTACGATTTGTCGAAAGGAAGAATTGTATTTAGATATAAATAATTTAAGATATGAAAGTAAGAGCATCTTTAAAGAAACGTACGCCAGAATGTAAGATCGTTAGACGCAATGGCCGTTTGTATGTTATTAACAAGAAAAATCCTAAGTATAAACAACGTCAAGGATAATATTATTATTTTTGCAAAAAAAATAATTTAGTATATGGCTATAAGAATAGTTGGTGTAGATTTGCCTCAAAATAAGAGAGGTGAAATTGCGTTGACCTATATCTATGGAATAGGTCGTAGTAGTTCAGCAAAAATTTTAGATAAAGCTGGTGTTGATAAAGACCTGAAAGTGAAAGACTGGACGGACGATCAAGCTGCCAAGATTCGTGAGATCATTGGTGCGGAATTTAAAGTTGAAGGTGATCTTCGCTCGGAAATTCAATTGAATATCAAACGTTTGATGGATATTGGTTGTTACCGTGGTGTACGTCATCGTATCGGCTTGCCTGTAAGAGGTCAAAGCACTAAAAACAATGCTCGTACTCGTAAGGGTAGGAAGAAAACCGTTGCAAATAAGAAAAAAGCTACTAAATAATAATTGTTGATATGGCAAAAAAAACAGTTGCAGCAAAGAAGAGAAATGTGAAAGTTGACGCTAATGGACAGTTACATGTTCATTCATCTTTCAACAATATTATTGTTTCTCTTGCAAATAGTGAAGGGCAGATTATTTCTTGGTCATCTGCCGGAAAAATGGGATTTAGAGGTTCTAAAAAGAATACTCCTTATGCAGCACAAATGGCTGCCCAAGATTGTGCAAAAGTAGCATTTGATCTTGGCCTTAGAAAGGTAAAAGCGTATGTGAAGGGTCCAGGTAACGGTCGTGAGTCTGCTATTAGAACTATTCACGGTGCAGGTATCGAAGTTACAGAAATCATTGACGTAACTCCGCTTCCACATAATGGTTGTCGTCCTCCGAAAAGACGTAGAGTTTAAGATTTACCTTTAATAAATATGATCTTGATTTTGTTATTGGATTGCATTAATTTCTCTCTGTAATCGCGGCTGCAACAAATTGAGTTCATGAATAAAACAATTAAAAATTAAAAGAAATGGCTAGATATACTGGACCAAAATCAAGAATAGCCCGTAAATTCGGTGAAGGTATCTTTGGAGCAGATAAAGTTTTGTCTAAGAAAAATTATCCTCCCGGACAGCACGGCAATTCAAGAAAGAGAAAAACTTCTGAATATGGTGTTCAACTTCGTGAGAAACAGAAAGCCAAATACACCTATGGAGTTTTAGAAAAACAATTCCGTAACTTGTTTGAAAAGGCAGCTACAGCAAAAGGTATTACCGGTGAGGTGCTCCTTCAGTTGTTGGAAAGCCGTCTTGATAATGTAGTATTCCGTTTGGGTATTGCTCCTACTCGTGCTGCTGCTCGTCAGTTGGTAGGTCACAAGCATATTACTGTAGATGGTGAAGTGGTAAATATTCCTTCATATGCAGTAAAACCTGGTCAGGTAGTTGGTGTACGTGAAAGATCTAAATCTTTGGAAGTGATTGCTAATTCACTGGCTGGTTTTAATCATAGCAAGTATCCTTGGTTGGAATGGGATGATAACTCTAAAGTGGGTAAGCTGTTGCATGTTCCTGAAAGAGCAGACATTCCGGAAAACATTAAAGAGCATTTGATCGTAGAATTGTATTCTAAATAAAAATAATTAATTTCATGGCGATATTAGCATTTCAAAAACCTGATAAAGTATTAATGTTGGAAGCGGACTCTCGATTCGGCAAATTTGAATTCCGTCCGTTGGAGCCTGGTTTCGGTATTACTGTAGGTAATGCCCTGCGCCGCATCCTTCTTTCCTCATTGGAGGGTTTTGCTATCACTACTATAAAGATAGATGGTGTTGAGCACGAATTCTCTAGTGTTCCGGGAGTTAGAGAGGATGTTACTAGCATTATCTTGAATCTGAAACAGGTGAGATTCAAGCAAGTAGTTGAAGAATTTGAGAGTGAGAAAGTCAGTATCACGATCGAAAATTCTAGTGAATTTAAAGCAGGTGACATAGGTAAGTATTTGACTGGATTTGAAGTGTTAAATCCTGAATTGGTTATTTGTCATTTAGATTCTAAAGCAACAATGCAAATCGATATTACGATTAACAAAGGACGTGGTTATGTTCCGGCTGACGAAAACCGTGAATATTGTACGGATGTTAACGTAATCCCTATCGATTCTATTTATACCCCGATACGTAATGTAAAGTATCAGATTGAACCGTTCCGTGTTGAACAAAAGACGGACTATGATAAATTGGTACTTGAGATTACTACCGATGGTTCCATTCATCCAAAGGACGCTCTGAAAGAAGCTGCTAAGATTCTGATATATCATTTTATGCTTTTCTCTGATGAAAAGATCACATTGGAAAGCAACGATGTAGATGGTAATGAAGAATTTGATGAAGAAGTACTGCACATGCGTCAATTGTTGAAGACTAAACTCGTTGACATGGATTTGTCAGTTCGTGCTCTCAATTGTTTGAAGGCTGCTGATGTAGAAACATTAGGTGATTTGGTACAATTCAACAAGACGGATCTGCTGAAATTCAGAAACTTTGGAAAGAAATCGCTGACCGAGCTTGATGATTTGCTGGATAGTCTGAATCTTTCGTTTGGAACCGATATTTCTAAATATAAATTAGATAAAGAATAAAAAATGAGACATAATAAAAAATTCAACCATTTAGGTCGTACTGCTTCTCATAGAAATGCGATGTTGGCTAACATGGCATGTTCTTTGATCAAGCACAAAAGAATCACTACGACTGTTGCAAAGGCTAAAGCTCTGAAGAAGTTTGTAGAGCCTTTGATTACGAAGTCAAAGGATGACACGACAAATTCTCGTCGTGTTGTATTTAGCAACTTGCAGGATAAGTATGCTGTAACAGAATTGTTCAAGGAGATTTCAGTGAAGATTGCTGATCGTCCGGGTGGTTATACGCGTATCATTAAGACTGGTCATCGTTTGGGAGATAATGCAGAAATGTGTTTTATTGAACTCGTTGACTACAATGAGAACATGGCGAAGGAAAAAGTGGCTAAGAAAGCTACACGTACTCGTCGTTCTAAGAAGGCTGCTGCAGAGCCTGCAACTCCGGTGGCAGAAGTGCCCGCAGCTGAGGAAGCTAAAGCAGAATAAGTTAACGATACTTTCCGATATAAGAGCCGTTCCCTTATTAAGGGGGCGGTTTTTTTTGTGTTTACTCAGCATGTATTCTGTTAATAGATA
>Ga0137306_102813_pt1 | contig 13964 bp, 7 predicted proteins | sample Inofroosms_March_FD_97187 | JGI IMG/M metagenome (GOLD analysis project Ga0137306, IMG submission 97187) | Mouse cecal microbial communities from Vienna, Austria - N-Acetylneuraminic and N-Acetylglucosamine D2O microcosms_March | ecosystem: Host-associated > Mammals > Digestive system > Large...
CCGCCGGAATTGCCGCTGCTGCTTGGCTTATCGTCATCGTCCTTCTTACTCGGCTTAACATAGGTGGTCTGCCGCTCCTGCTCCCTGTCTTCCTTCGTCGGCTTGTACGTCTGCTGCTTCAGCGTAGAATCATCCGTCGCCGTCCGCTGACCTACGCGGCTGACGATCGCACTGTTCAAGTTAGCCACCGCTGTAGACACCTCATAATCCTTCTTGTCAAACAAAAATTCATGGAGCTTTGCCACGTTCGTCTCCAACGTAACCGGGATTACGATACTCCCCAGGCCAGAGATGGTGTCTGTCGTCTTATCAAAGGGGAATCCCGCATTCTCCGTCAGCTTATAATCCATAAAGCTCTTGGCATAATAGATGATATCTGCTACGGAAAAGCTGGTCTTAATGGTTGGGAACACCTTATCGATCACTTTATTGATCGTTGACAGGTCCGCTTTCTGCGCCTGCTCTACAATCTTCTCAATAACGAGACGCTGACGCTCGGTACGGGTAAAATCGCCGCCCGCTGTAGACCGGATACGCGCATACGTGGTCGCCTGCACACCGTCCAGCTTCTGGTTTCCCGCCTTCTTCACTTTGTGAGCCTTTTTCCCGGCCGCTTTAGCCGTCTCGCCGACAAACTTGTTAAGATACTGGATCTCAACCTCCTGGACATCAATCTCCACACCGCCAAGCAGGTCGATCGCATTAGCGATAGCGCCCCAGTCTACGGTCACAAATTCCTGGATATCCAGATCCAGATTCTTATTCAGCATATTGATCGCCTGAGTCGGTCCCCCGAAGGCATATGCCGCATTACATTTCTGAAGCTGCCCTTCATCGATATCCAGAAGTGTATCCCGGTATACCGATACCATCCGGATCTCCTTCGTCTCCTTATTCAGGCTCGCTACTATGATACAGTCTGTACGGGTACCCTTATCTAACTGCCCGGAACGTGAATCCGTACCGAATAATGCCACATTCAGATAACCGGTTCCCAGATCCTGCTTCTCAACCTCTTCATTGATCACAATATCTTCTGCCTTGATCTCCTGCCTGTCCAGTTTCCCCAGCTTCGAAGCCGCATATACGACTCCAGAAGCGGCGATTGCAAGAAATACCCCGCCAAGACATACCCCGATTTTTTTCCCCAAACTCAGGCGTGCAAACCAATTGCCCGCTTTCTTTCTGCGCCTTCTTCGCCTCGCCATATCGTAACTGTACCTCTTTTCCTGTTTATTTGATTAATTTTATACTTTTCTTCTTGATATAACCGGTCACTGTCTTTCTGCCAATCTTCGCAGAAAGACGGTACCAGCTACCATTGCTTCCAATAACCGTCACATTCGTCCCCTTGTTCTTAATCGTCCCAAGGCTTTTTGACGATTTTGACGCGCTTTTTAAAAGCTTAAGCTTCTTGCTCTTGGTCTGTGCTTTAACCTTTCCCTTAGTCTTCACGCTGACATCCTTGGAATAATCACCAAAGGATCTGCCGTTGAACACAACCTTATAGGGACGTATCCTGTATTTGTACTCCGTCGATGCATTCCTGCTTCCATCCGTGTAGGAAACGGCCTTGCCGGAAACGGACTTAATATTAGAATATGCCTTTTTTGAAGAATTATAACGCTCAATATAATAAGAAGAAGCTCCGGATACCTTCGGCCACGTCAGCTTAACCGAATCGAATGCCGTACCCTTTCCGGAAAGCTCTGTGGACGAAGTAAGGCGCGTTATCCCCGTATTAAACCCGATACATGTCTTGGTTCCATGAGGATATACCTTATAAGAATAATATGCCCCCTTGGTTAAAGACGTATCCGTGAATGCCGTCCCCTGAACCCCTGACTCAAGAAGCGAATAGGCGCCTCCGCCGCTTTTTCGATAGATATCATAGCTTTCTGCACCCTCGTAGGCATCCCACTTCATACTGATGCTGTTAAGAGTACGTTCCGTAATCCGCAAGGTGTTATAATAGCGGTAATTCATATCTACATAAGGATTATCTTTCGTCTTAATCCCGTCTACTTTTTCTCCCGAGCTATACTGCCAATACTCAAATTCCCCTGCATAACCGGTAGAATTATTATAGTGCGCCATCCAGATCGGATATTCCTGACTGATATCCGCCGTGTAAATCTTATCTTCGTACATGGTCTTATTGGCATACACCATCGGGGTGTAGCCCAAAGACTTCACCCTGTCGCAGAATGAGGCGCACACTTCAGTAGCCGCATTCTTACTCAGCTTTGCCTTATATAATCTTCCCACGCCGGTAGCCACATATTCAAAATCCAGCACTACCGGAAGATCAATCTGATACCCTTTAATATGGCTTACAATATAATCAGCTTCCTGTTTCGCCTCAGCAGCCGTGACCGCCTGGGAAAATATGTACACGCCCACGGGAATCCCCGCCGCATTGGCCTCTTTCATATTCCGCTCAGCCTGGATATCCATCTTAAGCTTTCCGTTCTCATATCCCCGGTATGCTACCCGGATAATGGCAAAATCAATACCGTCCGCCCTGACCTTCTTCCAGTTAATAGTGCCGTTGTGGTAGGATACGTCAACGCCCCTCTGAATGATACAGTCACTGTACTTTGCCTGATGGGAATAGGCCTGCGCCCGGATTCCTGATGACGAAAAATCACCGGTTCCCCGCCCGGTAAGACGGTATTTCCCGGGATCATCTGGATCGATGGCGACAGATTCACTCTGCCCGTCCGCCTCTTTTTCCACATCATCCTTATCCTCTGCTGCTTTCTTCCCTTCGTTCTTTGGACGGTCTTTACTGTCCTTTTTACTGCTCTCCTCCGCTTTTTCTCCGGAAACCTTATCTGTGTTCTGGCTGCCCTTGTCCTCATCATCCTGCTCCTCTTTCTTCTCGGGAGCCTTATCATCCGGCTCTTTTTCGGGCTTTTTGTCCTCCGCAGATGCGTCGCCCGCGTCCCCGCTCTCCAGGCCGCCGGACGGCTTTCCTTCTGTCTGTTCATTGGCTGCTGTCTGCTGCATGTTCTGCAGATCGTCTGCTGCACTGCTTTCTCCTGCCAGTGCTTCTGCCGGCACTGGCACGGTCATGAGGCAGGCGATCAGAAGACAGGCTGCTGCTTTGTGTCTTCTTCTCATTCGGACATCTCCTTAACATCTTTTCATCGTTATCGAACTATATTTTCCAATTTATTATACTAACAGTACTATCGTTTGTCAAACTAAAGACATGGATTTGCACGCATTTTAATCTTTTCTTAATATATTGCTGTCCGCTCGATGTCTGGCAGCACGCAGGATCCGTCCTGGGTCATCTGGCTGGAAGTGAACGTTATGCTAACGCATTCCGGCCCCGTGAACCATGACGCCGAAAAATTTCTGTGAACCAAGCTATACAGATTCTGTTTTTTTTGTTAAAATGGATAAGATATTATTATAGAAGCAATTGTTTATAAGGAGATATTTCATGATGGAGAACAGAAATCAACATACAGCCAAAACCACATTAACGGGGCTTGAGCTTTCCCTGCTTTTCCTGATTCTGTGCGGCAGCGCCGTCCAGGTCGTTCTCGGGCAGCATCATTTGTTTTTTATCCTGCTGCGCCTGATCTACGCTCCCGGCATGGTATTTTTAGCCGGCTTGTCTGCCTCAAAGGGCGCAGAAAGCATCCGGCCTCTCTTAACGCATGCTGCCGTTTACGCTGCGTTATTCATCTTTGCCGGGCTGTGCAACCAGGTGCTTTTGAACCACAAAAAACCTTTCCAGAGCCTGATCCGCCTGATTACCATGGTAAAGATCCCGACCCCTTCCGAGATGTTTTTTACCGCTGCCGTCCTGTTTTTGTGCTCCGCACTTGCGGCAAAACATATAGAACAGATCTGGAAATGGAAGCGGCTATTGTTTGCGGCAGGGATCTTTGCACTTTCTGCCGCCTGGCTCCCGCCGCACATCTTCGGTTATCCGTTCATCGGCGTATTTACCGGGTGCAATACTTACGACTGCATTGCCCTGCTCCCCTATCTTGGATATTTTGCCGCCGGGATATCTGCCGGAAAGGCTTTTTTTGCCTTTTCAAAAAAACAGGCTGCTGCGGCCGTCCTGATCACGCTGGCCGGGTCCGTGCTTGTGTTCACTCCGCTAAAGCCGGCGGGGCTTATCCTGACCGCAGTATTCCCGGTATATCTGCTTTGGCTGGCCGCGGCCTGCGTAAAGCCTTACCGTAAGCTTACCGAACATTTTACTGCACTCTGGGGAAAAACTATGGACATCCTTAAGGGGTGGTATCGGGACTTTATGGCCAGCAGGCGCAATGTACTGCCTCTGTATTTTGCTGTATATACGGTGATGTTCTTTGTGATGGCCGCCTGCGTGTTCTTTTCTTTTATCGAATATGACAACAGTATTGCCTGGATGCACGATGCCATCTCACAGTATATCCCGAGAATACACTATTTTACCGACTATGTGCGCGAATGCATCTCGCTGCTCCTTAAAGGCGACTTTAACTTCCCGTCCTACAGCTTCCGTGTGGGACTGGGAAATACAGTTCCTTTAAGCTATGAGCCTGTCTACTGGCTGTTTGCCCTATTCAGCTCATCTGACGTGGAGGCCGCCTACAATATCATCACCCTGTTTCGTTTTTTCCTGGCCGGACTTTCTGCATCGGTCTTCTTTCTGTACCATAAAAAGGGGTACCTTGAAAGCCTTCTGGGAAGTATGATGTACACCTTCTGCGGCTTTGCCATCTATGCAGGGGTGCTTCATGCGCATTTTATCGCGCCGATGATCTTTCTGCCGCTCCTTATGCTTGCGACAGAAGAGATCTTTTGCAAGGGCCGCTGGTATCTGTGCACCATCTTCGTTGCCATCGCCCTGCCCGCTAACTATTACTTTATCTATATGAGCACCATTGCTATGGGGATCTACTACGTCGGGCGCTTTTTATTCACCCGCGACAAGGAGAAAAAGACGTGGAAATATTTTTTCACAACGACCGGGACCTTTGCCGGCGCCTACCTTCTTGGGGTAGTCATCGGCAATATCTCCCTGTTTACCTCCTTCGCTTCCTTTGTAAGCTCCGGGCGTGCGGGAAATTCCGAGATCGCGACCATGTCCTTCTTCTTTTACAACGACTCCTGGCTTGTGCGGCTTTACACCTACTTTATCTCGGCGCCAGCCACCCCAGGTGCGTGGCTGAAGCTGGGCTTTATCCCCTTATCCTACCTTGCCATCGTCATTCTCCTGATGAAAAAGGGGAACCGGCTTTTGAAATTCCTGTTCCTTATCTGCCTTACTTTCTGCATCTTTCCGGTGGCAGCTTTTGTGCTTGGCGGATTCAGCACCATCACCAACCGATGGTGTTACATTCTTGCGCTGCTTGTCTCCTTTCTCACGGTGCGGGCAGTCCCGGAGCTTAGATGCCTTACCCGCAGGGAGTTAAAGATTCTTTTCATGGCCATGCTGCCTTATGTGTTCATCATCCTGATGAACCGTGATTACCGCAGGGAATACACCCTGGCTTCACTTGCCGTCCTTCTGTTAAACTATGTGGTCATCCTCTGCATGAACAAAGAGCTCCATCTGGTCAGCCTGCACACCGGGAAGCTGATGCTGATGGCGCTCTGCTGTGCTGCTTTGACGCTGAATGCATATTATCAGTACCTGGGCGGGAAGAATACTTCTGAGAATTCCTTTGCCAAGCAGGGACATGTCATCGACGAGATCACGGACACGCCCATGAAGGTTCTGGACGGTTATCCGGACGACAGCTTTTACCGCGTGTCCACCGCCGAGATTCCAAGGAAAAACTTGTGTTCCTCCCTGGTCATGGACTACAACAGTATCGCCACCTTCTCAAGCACCATCAGCGGCCCTGTCATCGACTATAACGCAGAGCTTGGGAATACTGCGTGGAACCTGGTGCAGCTTGGCGGATTTGATAACCGAACGTTGATGAACGCGCTGGCCTGCGTAAAATATTACGCGCTGGCAGAGGATGAGCTTCCCTGTCTTCCCTATGGCTTCGAAGAGATTGGGACGAAAAAGGACGGCCGGGATACCTATCACATTTATAAGAATAATTATGCCCTTCCCCTGGGATACACCTATGGTTCTGCGGTTACCAGAGAGGAATTTGACCAATGCAGCATGGCCGGGCGCCAGGAACTGATGCTTCAGTCTGCCGTGCTGGAAGATACCGGAATTGCAGAACGCCTGGATGGAAAAAAAGCGTCTTCTTCCGTCACGGAGGCAGCAATCACGGATTACCTCACCAAGGACATCGAGATCAATGGAAATACCGCCCGGATATTGAAGCCGGGAGCCTCCCTGACCCTCTCCTTTGCGGGCAGGAAAAATGCGGAGACCTCCCTCGTCTTCGACGGTTCCCTGAACCCCACGAAGAGCAATGACGAGTGTATCGTCAAGACGAAGATCACCTGCGGGGATTATAAGCGCACGCTGGAATTCCGTTCCAGCAACCACACCTACAACACCGGCCAGGACACCTATCTGTTCAATGTGGGCTACCGCCAGGAAGCGGCGGACAGCCTGACGGTCACCTTCAAAGACACCGGAAGCTTTACCGTCAATTCTCTGAAGGTATACTGCCAGCCTATGGATGATTATGCTTCCTATATCGAATCCCTGACGGAAAACAGCCTGGAAAATGTGAAGACCGGCCCCAATACCATCACCGGGAATATCTCTGTGGATAAGGATAAGCTCCTTGTCTTAAGCATTCCTTACCAGAAGGGCTGGACGGCTTACGTTGACGGCAAAAAGACGGACATCCTGAAGGCCAATATCATGTATTCCGGCCTCTTTCTTGAGCCGGGCGACCATGAGATCCGGCTTGTATTTAAGCGCCCGGGCATCAAGGCGTCTTTGTGCCTGTCCGCCGCCGGAATCCTTATTTTTATCCTGGCCTTGATTATCCGGCGCAGACGTATTAGAATAAAAAAGGTAAAGTAACCGTATCACATTCTCACGGTCTGTGCAGCAAACGTACAGACTCGTGCGGACAATAACAGTAAAATGAATTTCAGGAGAAATAGAGATGATTAAATTTAATATTCCGCCCTGTATCGGGAAAGAAAGTGAATATATCGCCCAGGCGATCGAAAGCCACAAGATCTGCGGCGACGGGGCATTTACGAAAAAATGCAATGAATGGATCGAGGAGCACACGCATACGGCAAAAGCGCTCCTTACCACATCCTGTACCCATGCAACAGAAATGGCGGCGCTCCTCAGTGATATCCGGCCGGGGGACGAGGTGATCATGCCCTCTTATACCTTTGTGTCCACCGCCAATGCATTTGTCCTAAACGGCGCTGCTATCGTGTTCGTTGATATCCGGCCGGATACCATGAACATTAACGAGGAGCTGATCGAGGCGGCTGTCACACCGCAGACAAGGGCGATTGTCCCTGTCCACTATGCAGGCGTCTCCTGTGAGATGGACAAGATCATGGAGATTGCGAAGCGTCATGATCTTACGGTGATCGAAGATGCCGCCCAGGGAGTGATGTCTGAATATAAAGGCAGGCCCTTAGGTACTATCGGGGATTTCGGGTGCTTTAGCTTCCACGAGACGAAAAATTACAGCATGGGCGAGGGTGGATGTCTCTTGATCCGCGATAAGGAGATGATCGAGAAAGCAGAGATCATCCGCGAGAAGGGCACCAACCGCAGCAAGTTCTTCCGGGGCGAGATTGATAAATATACCTGGGTGTCGGCAGGCTCCTCCTACCTTCCCAGCGAGCTCAATGCCGCATACCTGTACGCCCAGCTTGAGCAGGCGCAGAAGATCTACGATGACCGCATGAGATCATGGAACCTGTACTACGAGCTTCTCTCCCCGCTTGCCGGGGCGGGCTCACTTTCTCTTCCGGCTGTTCCGGACGGATGTAAGCATAATGCACATATGTTTTACATAAAAGCAGCCGATCTGAAAGAACGCACCGCTCTTATTCAGTATCTGAAGGAACAGGAGATCTTTTCCGTCTTCCACTACATTCCGCTGCATAGTGCCCCGGCAGGCTGCCAGTACGGAAGATTTTCCGGAGAAGACATCTACACGACTAGGGAAAGCGAGCGGCTGTTAAGGCTTCCGATGTACTATGGGCTTACGCCTGAGGACGTGCGTTTTGTATGCGAAAAGATTACCCAGTTCTACCGATAAATTTACAGGAGATATCAACCAAGATGTTATATTCAATTATTATACCCTGCTATAATTCTGCCAAAACTATCCGCAAGGTGGTGGAGCTTACGATGCAGGAGCTTGAGCAGGAAAAAAGAACCCCTTATGAATTCGTGCTGGTGGATGATTATTCCCCCGACAGCGGGGCCACTGTAAGAGAGCTTGAGGCGCTGGCCGACGACTATGCCTGTGTGAAGATCGTGGAGCTTGCGAAAAATTCCGGCCAGCATAATGCTGTGATGGCCGGGCTCAACTATGCAGAAGGCGATACACTCATCGCCATGGACGACGATATGCAGACCCACCCTTCACAGCTTCCCGTTCTTTTTGCGGAATTTGACAAGGGCTTTGACATCGTATACGGCTACTATCCCCAGAAAAAGCACAGCCTGTTTAGGAATTTCGGAAGCTATGTCAACTACCTGTCCGTGCGGATCCTGATCGGCAAGCCCAAGGATATGAAGACCTCCAGCTTCTGGATCATCCGCCGTTTCATCCGGGACTACGTCATCCAGTATAAGAGTCAGTATACCCATCTGCAGGGACTGTTCCTTCGGACCACCCGCAACATCAGCTGCGTCCCGGTCAAGCATTTTGAACGGGAGGTAGGGTCATCTAACTACACATTTAAAAAGCTGATCGGACTCTGGTCCAATATCATGGGGTACTCGATCGTACCATTACGACTTGCCACTTACTGCGGATACAGTTTCTCATTGCTTGGAATCTTAGGCGCTGCGTTTATCGTGGCCCGGAAGCTCTTAGTCCCCTCAATGGCGATCGGCTGGCCTTCCATGATGGTAGCTATCTGCTTCTTTTCCGGCATAAACCTTTTGTTCATGGGGCTGATCGGTGAATACCTGGGCAGGATGTTTCTCGGCATGAGCCGCTACCCGCAGTTTGTCGTCCGAAAAATATATACGCAAAAGGAGGATTCTTAATATGAAAAAAATTATGATTCTTGGCGCCGGTGTCTATCAGGTTCCGCTGATCAAAACGGCAAAGCGTCTCGGCATTTATTCCATCGTTGTCAGCATCCCGGGGAATTATCCCGGCTTCGCCCTGGCGGACAAGGTATACGATGAGGACACTACCGATTACGAGAAGATTCTGGAGATTGCAAAGAAAGAACAGATCGACGGGATCGTCACCGCCGGCACAGACGTGGCTGTGATAACCATCGGAAGAGTCTGCGACGAATTAAAGCTTGCTGGTCTCTCCTTCGAAGCTGCTAAGATCGCCGCCAACAAACTTTTGATGAAGTCAAGATATGAGGCGTGCGGTGTCCGGACTGCCAAATTCCGAAAAATCCCTCTTGACGCCAGCGATGTCTCTGCCCGTGTGTCAGAGCTTAGTTTCCCGCTCATCTTCAAATCCGTGGATTCCTCAGGGAGCCGCGGGATCGTGCGTGTAGACTCTGAAGCTGATTTTGACTCTGCCATCCGAAATGTCCGGGATAACACCAGATCCGATTACTATATCGTAGAGGAATTTATCGAAGGAGAGGAATTCGGCGCTCAGGCATTTGTCTACCGCGGTGAGGTTTCCTTTATCCTGCCCCACGGCGATTACGTATTCAAAGGCGATACCGGCGTTCCTATCGGCCACTTCGCTCCGTACGGCCTTGAGCCTTCCGTAATCGAAGATGCCAGAGAGCAGCTCACTGCGGCCATCCATGCCATGGGACTTGACAACTGCGCGATCAACGCAGATTTTATCCTGAAGGACAAAAAGACTTACGTCCTTGAAATCGGCGGACGGTCCGGCGCAACCTGCCTGGCCGAACTGGTATCGATCTACTATGGATTTGATTATTATGAAAAGATACTGCGCTGCGCCCTGGGTGAGGATGTTATTTTCGACTGTGACAAGTCTGCCGTTCCAAATGCAAGTATGCTGCTGCGCAGTGAGGATACGAGCGGCATCATCAAAAGCCAGACTGACCACAATCCAAAAGATCCCTACATCTATGAAGTCCAGTTTGACTATAAGCCCGGAGATCATGTGAAAAAATTCCGGGTCGGTCCTCATCGGATCGGGCATGTGATCACAAAGGGCGATACGCTGGAGCAGGCTGTAGCCGCCCTGAATAAGGCATTAGAAAATATAGAAATTCATATTGACCGGGATTGAGCATTTACTTAAAGCAGGGTATGGCCAGATGCCATACCCTGTATTCGTATTGCTCCGCCAGATGACTTCTACTTCTTAAAATCTTTTACTACCTTCAAAAACTGCGGCAGGATCCATTTCACCGCGAGGACGGTCACAGCAAGAACCACCAGGTATCTGACGTACCATGCAAGGGCGAACAGCTCCATAGTGATGATATTAAGAGTGAGATAGGCAAAAGATATGATCAAGCTCTTTTTTAATGGGACTACCCGTCTCCCGGCCACCCGTTTTTCCAGATAGCCCTGCAGCACCAGCAAGATAAAATAGCTGGCAGCCGTCGTATAAGCCGCCGCCATATAGCCGAACCTGACGATACACACATAATTCAGGATCACATTGACCACCATGGCAGCCATAGTGCCCGCCGCCACATAGGCAGTCTTTTTATAATAATTCTGGATCGCCGTATAGATATAACTGTAAAACCGCAGCAGCGTCCCGGTCACCATCGGGGCGACGAGAAAGACTGTCATGCGGTACTCCGAAGATCCCAGAACCGCCACAATCTCCGGCGCCAGTGCCACGAGAAACCAGGACAGGATACCAAAACCGTGCATAAGGACCATCCACGGCCTTTCGATATCCTCTGTCTCACCCGCCGATATCTTCTCGTACATCCAAGGCAGAAACGCATTCCACACCGAATCCTCCACAATCCAGATAATAAAGGAGATTGTCGTGCCGAGTGCGAAGATTCCTGTATGCTCATACCCTGCCAAGAACTGGATCATGATCTTGTCTGCCTGGTTCATGATCTGAATGGAGATCGCCTCTGGAATCAGCGGAAGACTGTACTTAAGGGCATATCTCCAGTATTCCGCCTGAAAAAATCTCCCGCCCTGCTTCCAGATGAGTGCCGCCACGATGAGTCCGCCCACAACCTGCGGCACGTAAAATCCCCACACCCGAAGCTCCACCAGCTTGTTCAGATATCCATTTACCCGCCCAAGATAGATGAGAAGGATAGACAACCCCGTTGCCGGGACGATGGTCACTGTTGTGATCAGGATGCTGGCCTTGTAGCGCATCATCTGTTTTTCCCGCCGCTGCATGAACAGGATGCTGGTATAGCCGAACACATACAAAAATGCCATGAAAAACATCACGTCCGTCATCCCCCAGAACCGCTGCATCTGCGGCCTGAACAGCATGCACAGCCCGAAGAATCCGAAGATTGAGAGAAAGGATAAGGTCTGGACGCTGGATACATATTCGTCATACTTCTCTCCCATGTCGAACTTTGCCCTGTCCACGCTCCGGAAAAGGCTTAAGGACATGATCGGCACCATGATCAGTAGCCACGATTCATAGACCCGTATCTCCCCATACTGCGCCTTCGACAAAAGGCGGGTATAGATCGGCGTCGTCAGAAAAGTGATCCCCCGGATAAAAAGCTGTCCCACGATATAAAAAATCCCTGCCTTAAACGCAAGCCTGTTTAATTTACTATTCTGCATAGTCCTCCCTCTGAACATGTATTGTAATATTCGCTGTCATTTCTGTCCGCTGAGTTCTTCTGCCAAAATGCTGTCATTCTTTTATTATAACAAACCCTCACCGATTGACAACATCTTTTTCTTACGCCCGGTTTTTATCTTAGGATAAACGCATCGCAGTACTGTCCATACTGGCTTGAGTTTCTCACTCAATTATGTTAGAATTGAGTACACTCAGTGTTATCCTAAAGCCAGAAGGATACCTGTATGCCATCCGGCAGGATTAAGGAGGAGAATTTACCATGGCATTTGTAATTGAAAAAAAGTTAAAGAATGTAATGACATTTTATTATCTGATGAAACTGGACAAAAAGATTCCTACCGACCGGGCATTCATCCGTAAGCGGCAGGGAAAAAAGGTACATGAACTGATGAAATGCGCCTATAAGATTCCCTTTTACCGCAGACGATTTAAGGAAAATCATCTAACGCCTGACGATTTCCATACACCCGAGGATCTTGCCAAGTTTCCGGTCACGACAAGAGCAGACCTGAGACTTTGGATGCAGGAGGAGTACGAAAAGCATCCAAAGATGCACAAAAAGTGGACAATCCTTTCCACCAGCGGTTCTTCAGGCGTGCCGCTGAAATTCATCCAGACCCAGCGGGAGTCTGCCTGCGTAGATGCCAACTGGATCCGCGTCCTCATGTACGCAGGCTACCATCCCCTGCGCGGGAAGCTCTTCTCCTTCGTCACAAGCCACAAGAAGATCGACCCGAAAAAGGGGGATTCGATCATCCAGAAATTCGGGCTCATGCGGCGCAAGGTCGTCTCAGAGGATAACTGCGTCGGCGACGGCATACGCGATATCATCAATGAATTGAATGCGTACAAGCCGGACGTGCTGTGTTTCAGGCGCAACTGCCTTGTACGTATGGCTCTTTACGCAAAACGTCAAAACCTTAAAATCCACAAGCCGAAGCTCTACACGCCGGTGAGCGAGATGGTTGACGACATGACGAGAAAGATTCTCACCGAAGCCTTCGGCGACGGCCTGTTTGACGCCTATGGAAGCTCCGAGACCGGAAGCTGCGTTGTACAGCTCCCCGGCGAGGAACTTTATTATATCAACAGTGACACTCATGTAGTCAACATCTATGACGACAATAACCAACTGGCTGACGACGGCAGAGTGATCGTCACCACCCTGTTTAAGAAAGATTTCCCGTTCATCAATTATGAGATCGGCGACAGAGCCACATCTGTGACGCGAGACGGGGTTCGCTATATCAAGTCGATCCAGGGCCGCGTCAACGATCTGGTGAAACACGAGCACAGTGCCGAGACCTCCGCCCTCTACCTGATGAAGATTCCCAACGGCATCGTAGGGATCGCACAGTTTAAGTTTATCCAGGAGTCCTACCATGATATGCGGATCCTGTTGGTGAAGGATCCTAACAATAACGCCCATACAAAGGAAGAGATCGAGGCTTTCTTCCATAAAAAAATGGCAGAGCTTTTCCAGGATGAATTTACCCTCCACTTTGACTGGCTGGATGTCATTCCGCCGGATAAAAATGGAAAGATGCGCTGCTTTGCATGTAATATCCCTGACGAGGAAAACTAATACAAAACGAAGAAAAGGAGACATTTCTCATGATAAAAAATATTGGTGTCATCGGAGCCGGCTCTGTAGGCAGCATCCTTATCTCCCATCTGTTTACCGCTTACCCGGACAATTTTTATCTGCTGGCTTCCGGCGAAAGAGCCGAAAGGATGAAAAAAAACGGTCTTTCAATCAATGACCGCACATTAAAGCCCATCATATATTCTGACCCGTCACAGGAGGTTTCCCTTGATCTTCTGATCGTCGCAGTAAAAAGCTACAGCCTGGATTCTGTAATCGCTGATATCCGCCCGCTGATCGGAAACGATACCATTATCCTGCCCCTCTTAAACGGGATCATGGCAACAGAACGCCTGAGGTCTGCTTTTCCGGGCAACCGGGTGCTCTATGGGGTGATGATCCGTACAGACGCGCACCGGACCGGCCACAAGGTCTACTATACTACTCCCGGGGAGATACAGCTTGGCTATGCCTTTAACAATCCGGTTAAACCGGAGGTGGAAGATATTAAAAACTGCCTTGCCGGATCA
>Ga0137306_102815_pt1 | contig 13957 bp, 12 predicted proteins | sample Inofroosms_March_FD_97187 | JGI IMG/M metagenome (GOLD analysis project Ga0137306, IMG submission 97187) | Mouse cecal microbial communities from Vienna, Austria - N-Acetylneuraminic and N-Acetylglucosamine D2O microcosms_March | ecosystem: Host-associated > Mammals > Digestive system > Large...
CTTGCCCTTGATGGCAGCCAGATGAGCTACGGCAGTCAGGTCCATAACTTCCTGAACGCTGGACTCACACAGCATGGCGCAGCCGGTCTGACGGCATGCGTACACGTCGGAGTGGTCACCGAAAATAGACAGAGCGTGGCTTGCCAGAGCACGGGCAGATACGTTGATAACGCCCGGCAGCTGCTCGCCTGCGATCTTGTACAGGTTGGGGATCATCAGAAGCAGACCCTGTGAAGCCGTGTAGGTAGCCGTGAGAGCGCCTGCTGTCAGAGAGCCGTGAACAGCTCCTGCGGCACCTGCCTCAGACTGCATCTCCGTGATCTGAACGGTGCGTCCGAAGATGTTCTTCCTTCCCTCCGTAGCCCACTCATCTACATGCTCGGGCATAACGGAAGACGGGGTGATGGGATACATGGCTGCGACTTCGGTAAACGCATATGAAGCATGTGCCGCAGCCTGATTACCATCCATGGTTTTCATTTTTCTCGCCATTTGATTTTCCTCCTACAATTTTGAATGTTGCATAGTGTAGTATGTATTGACACACATACTGACCTGCGTATTATTATAACAATTTTTTATCAATTTGAAAAGCAAAAATCCCCAAAAAATCGTACTATTTTCGGAACAATATTCAGGGAAGCGGGAAGACCTGCAAAAAGCCGGCCGGGAAGCTGCACCCTGCTCACACAGGCTGATTCCCGGCCGGCTTTTTATAACTGAATGATAATCCCTTATTCCGGTTTCGGCTCCACGAGCACCCCATCCTGAGGGCCGCCGGGGCCGTTCTGGTCCTGAGCGCCGCCCGGCTGTTCCTGCTGTCCCGGTCCGCCGCCCATCCCCGGATCCACCGGATCCCGCGGCTGCTCTTCAGTGGCGGTGGTCTCGCCCGGGGTCTGGAATGCAGGCCCCACCTGAGTCTGGGAAGATGTATCGGCCTGAGACGATTCCGCAGGCACGGACTCGGAAGAAGACTCGCTTCCCTCGGTAGTGAGCACTACTCCGGAGGTATTCCTCCTGATCACAGGGGCGTGGCCTTTATAAGTAACCGTATGATCCACTTCCTGGCTGATGATCTCATCGTTCTTTTTTATGATCAGCCTGGTCTCCCAGCGGCTGCCTGAAGATCCGGCAGACTTCACCACCTCTTCATCCAGCTGCAGAGTCTGATCTTCCTCGTAGGTAGGAGCCGGGGGATCCAGCGTGGCGATCTTTTTCGACTCCAGAGAATAAGTAACCCCCTCCTCAAGAACAGGAATTCCGTAAACGGAAACCGTCACGGTCTGGTCCGCATAAGCGGCCCTGATCCCCACAGGCGTGGAGGAACTGTTGATAAACTTAAAATCCGGTCCTCCCCAGCTTACGGTGGCATCCTGCCCCGGAGTCACATAGGACGGTTCGAATGTGTGGGAACGGCGGACAGAAATCTTAAGTCCGGCTTTCAGCACCGCATTGTACAGAGTCGTGCTTACCTGGCACACGCCTCCGCCGATCTCCTCGACCACCTCCCCGTTATTGTAGGCGGCCGCTCCCTGATAGCCCTTGGCGGCAGTCCTCTCTCCTACCGTTTCGTTGAAGGAGATCTCCTGTCCCGGCTGTACGATGGTTCCGTTAAGGGCCTGGGCGGCCAGGCGGATATTGGTGTTTCGTTTGCTGTTGGCCGTGGTCTTGGTGGTAAAGGTACCGATGGTCTTATATTTTTCTTTGGCCGTCGCGACGGTGATCTCCGGCTGGACTTCCGTGCCGGAGGCGGCGATGACGGCATCAAACTTTTTCGCCGTCAGGGCGCTCTGGATGTCTGCGGCCAGCCTCTCCTGATCGATGGCGAACCCTGTGACCTCTCCTTCGAATATAAAAGAATCCGTGGCCGCATCATACCCCGAAATAGAACCGTTCTTCGGCTCTCTGTCCCATCTGGAGGCCGCTGCCGCTGCCTGGACCTTCACTGTCTCCTCCAGTCCGGATGTATCCAGTGTATAGTGCTCCTTGGGCTCTCCCCTGTAGATCTCGTCCAGAAGGCCGTTGAGCTTCTCCTCCATCAGGTTGGCCACCTCATAAGTGTCCTCCCCGTAAGTCACCTTCATGGCCCAGGTGTAATTCTTCAGGATCTCTGTTCTTGCCTGATCTCTGGACATGCCCGTGATCTGGATGCCATCCACGGTCACCTCTTTCTCCAGCTCGGTCTCCGGTTCCGTGGTGGTCTCCTGGCTGGTATCCTCCGGTGTCATCCCCGTGTTCCTGCTGTGCTGCATGCCATATACCACAGCCGCGATGGCCAGGATCAGCACCACTCCTGCGATAGCGATAATGCGATAATCGGGGGAAGACTTTCTCCGCCTGCGTCCTCCGTGTCTGCTGCCGGGACGCTGTCCGGAATGGCCCGGTCTGGAACCGGGAGGACGGGAAGAAGCCGGTCTTGATGACGAACCTCTGGAGGCCCCCGTACTCCTGCCGGCGCCTGCCCCTCTGGAAGAACCGCTTCTGGAAGAAGTTCCCGAGGAGACTCTGGAGGTACCGTGAGAAGCGGCGGAAGGACTGTGATGAACGCCGGAAGAAGTTCTCTGGCCTGCGCCTGACGATCCTGCCGCCCTGGAAGCACCTGTGCGGCCCGCTGCCGTCTGTCTGGTCCCGTGAGTTGCCTTCTCTGAACCTGTTCTATTATAATGAGTTCTGTTGTCTGTATTCATTCTCTCTCTCACCTGTTTCACATGATAATGTAGTTTCCAACAAGTAGTATACCATACTTTGTAGAAAATGGAATCTTTTTTTTCCATTTTACATATTTTCCAAAACATGTTACACTAGTGTTACCAAAGCATTTCAAAAGGGAGAAATTTTATGAATTATGTTGACCTGCACACCCATTCCACTGCCTCTGACGGCACGTTGTCTCCCGGGGAAGTGGTCCGTCTGGCAGCTTCTGAGGATTTAAAGGCAGTGGCCCTTACAGACCATGATACCGTAGACGGAATCTCCCGGGCCAGGGCGGCGGCTGCCTCTCTCGATATAGAGCTGATTCCCGGCATCGAACTGTCCTGCGTTCTCGACGGGACAGAGATCCATATCCTGGGATTTTTTGCCGATGAGACCTGCCCCGGACTGCTGGAGGGTCTGGCCGGCTTCCGCAGGATCCGGGATTCCCGCAACGAGGATATGTTGAACCGGTTCCGGAAAGACGGTTTTGACATCACCTGGGAGGACTTACAGAACGGCATCCCCGACACGGTCGTCACCAGGGCTCATTTTGCCAGGGCCCTGACGGAAAAAGGGTATGCCTCATCTCCTGCCCGGGCCTTCGAAAAATATCTCCAGTACGGAGGCCGCTACTGTATCCGTCAGAAGATCGTGACTCCCGAACAGGTTATGGAGCTTTTGACCTCCTGCCGTATGTGGCCCTGTCTGGCCCACCCCATGCTGTACCATATGGGATACTCCCGGATCAGAGACTTTGCCTCCCACTTAAAGGATCTGGGGCTTCGGGGGATAGAGGTCTATCACTCTTCCCACAACCAGTCTCAGAGCGCCCGGCTTCAGGTCATCACCAGGGAACTGGAACTTCTCCCCTCCGGCGGTTCCGATTTCCACGGCGCCAACAAGCCGGATGTGGCCATCGGGCGGGGCAGAGGCGGTCTGCGGGTCTCCTGTTCCCTTCTGAAAGATATCAAGGAGGATTACTATGGATGAGATTTACCGTACCATCGAAGAAAAGATCCGTCTGTCCGGCTATGCCGGAGCCGTAGACGGGGAAGAGATCTACAACGATATCTGCGACCAGATCGAAGACAAAGAAGAAGGAGCCTATGTACTCATGTCGGGGCAGACAGACGGTTCCTTCTTTGAATACACTGTGGAGATCTTTGAAGACCAGTTTAATCTGTCCTCCATTGACCTCCACACAGCTGACCGGGTATTTCATGTCGATTTCGACTGACTCACTGCTGACCCGGTCTTTCTTTTCATAAAGGCGTCTCCGGGATATGCGGCTCTTTTGTCTGCCCCCCGGTCCGCCCTGTTGTCTGCTCTGCCTGCAGCCTGCTCAGATACACCTCTGTCAGGCTGTATTTTTTTGTGCCGTCGTATCCCGTCACAGTGGAAGCCATGGCCAGAGAATTCAGCACCGCCTCTTCCACCGATTCCGCCACTGCCGGAAATACCTGATCCAGCAGTTCCTCTTTCAAAACCTCTATAGAACAGACTGCCGGTTCCTTTCCTGTCTCCACCCGATTGACCGTAGTAAAGCCGATGACGATATCCCCGCTGCCGTGGCCCAGGAAAGAACCGCACCGCGCCAGCCCCACCGGAGCCCGTCTGCACATCCGCTTCAGCTGACGGTCCGTCACCGGAAGATCCGTGGCCAGAATCATCATCACAGAGCCTCTGTCTGTCACTGCCGGTTCTATACCCGAGAGTTTACGTCCCACAGGCTCATGGCCGATAACCAGATTCTCCGTGACGCCGAAATTAGACTGCACCAGCGCTCCTATGGTATAATCCTTTCCTCCGAGAGAGACGATCCTGGAAGCAGAACCGATGCCGCCCTTCAGCCCAAAGCATACCGTCCCCTTTCCGGCTCCCACATCCCCTTCTTCAAACTCCGCTGCCGCACTGTCAATGGCCTCCATGACTTCCTTTCTCCCCACTGCCCTGCAGCTGATGTCGTTGAGTATGCTGTCATTACACTCTCCCACCACCGGGTTGACAGAAGTGATGGAAATACCGTCTCTTTCTCCCACTTTCAGCATATAATCCACCAAACTGTCGTGTACAATCCCCACATTCAGTGTGTTTGTAAGAGCTATGGGAGTCTCCAGAGTGCCCAGTTCCTCGATCTGTGTCAGCCCCTGGCTCTTTCCGAATCCGTTCTGGATACACACGGCCGCCGCCAGTTTTCTGGAAAACGGATTGTCCGGACAGGGCATGATCACCGTGACTCCCGTCTTGTTCCTGTCCGTATCCACCGTACAGTGGCCTACCGTAACACCCGCCACATCCGTGATCTTGTTGCGGGGTCCCGGAGTCCCTCTGCCGATGACGATCCCGTAATCTCTCAGTCTTCTGTTCATCTGTCTCCTCCTGTGCCGCGGGCTTCTCCCTTTTCCCGCTGTCCACCGTCTCCTGTTCCTCCCGGCTTCCGGCTCCTTCTGCCGCGGCTGCCTGTCTGTGTCCGGTCTCTTCTGTTCCTGCCCGATCTTCCCTGTTTCCGCTCCAGCCTGACATGGACTTCTTCCTTTATAAGAGCATACAAAACCGAGCACAGGGGGATGAACACCAGCATGCCCAGAACGCCCATGGCGCTGCCTCCCACAGTCACCGCAACCAGAACCCAGATAGAAGGAAGGCCTACGGAACCGCCTACCACATGGGGATAGATCAGATTGCCTTCTACCTGCTGGAGCACCTGGAAGACCACCAGGAATACAAGCGCCTGGACAGGGTTCACCATCAGGATCAGGAATGCTCCCACGGCACAGCCCACAAATGCTCCGAAGATCGGGATCAGGGCCGTAAACGCGATGAGCACTCCGATAAGAAGAGCATAGGGCAGTTTTATCAATGTCAGGGTGACAAAAAACATGGCTCCCAGGATCACGGCTTCCACACACTGTCCGGCCAGGAAATTAGAAAAGGTCTTCTCTGTGAGAGCCGCCGTCTTAATGATCCTTTCACACAGCCCGGACGGCAGAAAGGCTTTAAGAAGCTTTCCCGCCTGCCTGGCCAGTGCCTCCTTCTGCAAAAGCACATAGACCGCAAACACAAAACCGATACAGAAATTGGCCACACCGCTGATGATGGACACCGCCGCATTGAAAGTGGAGGCCACCATGGTACTGGCGCCGCTGGAGAGAAATCCCATAATATTCTTTCCGGTCTCCTCCCAGTCGATCTCAATCTGCTGAATATACATGAGGATCCCCGGATTCCGGGCAAACAGTTCCTCCGCCTGTACCTGGATCTTTTCAAAAAATACGGGAATACTCTTCTGCAGGCTCAGGATCGTATTGATCAGTTCCGGCCCCACCACGAAGATTACCAGAGCCAGCACTCCTGCCACCAGAGTGATGGAGAGGATCAGGCAGAGAGGCCGCCTGAATCGTTTCAGTCTTTTTAACGGGGCGCGGGTCTCGATGGCGCGCATGGGTACATTGAGGACAAATGCAATGGCTCCGCCCAGAAGAAAGGGGGAGATCATGGAAATACACTCTCCCAGAACCGCCAGAACTTTCTGGTAATGAACTCCCAGAAACACCACGACCACAGTGAACACGATCAGACTTCTGATCTTTTTCACATTCTCTCTGTTCAGTTCCATCCTTTACTCCTTCCACAATCTTTCTTCCCAGACTCTCCGGATCTCATCTTCAGCAGAGGAGAACATTCCCTGGGCCATAAGACCCTTGCCGCTTCCCTTCCCGTTAAGCAGTCCGTTAAGCTTTCTGACTACGGTATCCACTTTCTCTTCTCTGCTTCCCAGCACATAATAAAACTGTCCGGCCTCTCCGGAACAGACCAGGACCAGGTCTCCTTTTTCCTCCTGGCACAGAAGGGTACAGAGCTGACGGAGCCTGGCCGGCGGCAATTGCTCTTCAAAGATCAGAAGAGGCTCCCTGCAGGAGGGCAGCTGTTTACATCTCATCTTAAAAATCTTCTGATACAGCTGGTTCATCTGAGCTTTCTGGGACTCCGACTCTCCCATCAGCTTCTCCACAGCCGCCGAGACCTCTCCCTGTCTGGCAGACAGAAGACCTGAGATTCGGATCACTTCTTCCTGCTTCTTCTCATAATCAGCCAGAGCCCTGGATCCGCACACCATCTCCAGCCGGACGCCGCCTTTGTATTTTTTCAGACCAATGATCTTTATGAGGCCGATCTGTCCCGTATGGCTTACATGAGTGCCGCAGCAGGCGCAGGTATCTCCCCCCGGGACTCTCACGATGCGGACCGGTCCCGTAAGTTCCTTCTTGCTCCTGTAATCCAGCTTATGTAATTCTTCCTGAGAAGGATACCAGGACTCTACCGGGACATCGGCCCAGACCAGACGGTTGGCCTCATCCTCCAGTTCCCTCACCTGATCCGCGGTCAGCATCCCGTTAAAATCAACGGTCACCATATCCTGGCCCATATGGAACCCCACATTGTCATATCCGTACCGGCTGTGGACCAGACCGGAGAAAATATGCTCTCCTGTGTGGTGCTGCATATGGCACTGTCTCCTCTCCCAGTCGATGATTCCGTGAACTTTCATCCCCGGCTCCATCTCCCGGTCCGTGTAGTGGATGACCCGCCCCTCTTTCTCGTGGACCTCTGTCACTCTGGCCTGTCCCAGTGTGCCTGTATCACAGGGCTGTCCCCCGCCCTCGGGGTAAAATGCGCTCCTGTCCAGAGTTACTTGGTATAACTTGTCCCTGACCTGCTCGCAGGACAGGACGACTGCATCAAATTCTTTCACATCCGGTTTCTGTTCATATAATTTCTCCATGGAAATCCTCCTGGTTTATCAGATGATAGGGGCAGCTGTTTTTGACCCCATAGGATACGATGGAGACCCCTGCCCCTTTGGAGACAGGGATCTATCCTCAGTATTGACAACTATACCATAATTAATCACCGGGTGCAACCGGACGAGGCACATAGGGCCCACGGATTTCCTCTGCCGCAGATATGTCCGTGCGCCTCGGGCTGACACATAGATACCGGTTTTGATGGTCTGCTGTCGTAAATGATCTCCACGGCAAAGTTTTTCAAATCAGGCGCAGCTCCTTGTAAAGGTTCTTACGAATGGAAATACCTCAAAAGTATTCTGTCCTGAAACAGACTGCCTTTTGAGGTATCTATTTTTAATTCAGCATTTTTACAGACAGATTCTGCTTTTCCCGCAGCACCTCCACCCTGCACTCATGCCGCTTATTCTCGTCTTTTCTGTCGTAAGCGATCCCCACAGCAAGAATTCTGCCCGTATATCGTGGCTCATCACCCAGCCTACCGTCAAAATTGAGAGCATACTGTCTGTCTTTGATCTGCTCTATGGCATGATCCGCCGTATCATCTACCTTTAACTCTACGATGATACCGTCATCATCTTTCTTATAAGGATAGAAGATATAATCCACATATCCGGTTCCGGATCTGTCCTCCAGCCTGATATCATAATATTCCCTCGCCTGGAGATAGACGAATGTGATCACTTTGGAAAGTTCCGCCTCATCGCTGTACCTGATCAGGGGACTTTCCGTGTTATGTGCCCGTTCCAGGATTTCGGTCATGGTTTTTATATCAGCGGCTTTTGTCGCCTCCAACATCTTCTGAGACTCCGCTGCCAGCCGATAGATATAGCCAAAAGTCGGCTTCTGCCGTACCATATCCGCAAACTTATCCATCAGTTCTTTATTGGGAATGGATACATGCCCATGGGAAAAGGTCAGGAAACCATAGACTACCATTGCCGAATAGATCTCGTCCTTTGTTGTAAGTTCCATGGATGTCGAAGCATATTCCTGTACTCTTGCAGGCACCGGCGTTCCTGTCATCATCAACGCAATGTCTTCTTTTACATCTGCAATATTATTTTTTACATAGGTATATATCTCATCGTAGGGTCCGGAACTGGTCCAGTAACTTCCCAGCTGATTACAAGTCAGGGCACCGACAACAGATCTTGGATTATATAATCGTCTTCCATCTATAGTTTGATATCCATCATACCAATTTCTCAGTCCTTCACGGGTTACATTCTGTCTGCTCTCCTCTCTCTGATAACGTTCATACAGATCATCGACTTCCTCATCGCTGAACCCCAAATACTCGCTGTATTTTTCTTTCGTACCCATAGAAAACTCAAAAAACATATTAAGCTCTGAACCGCTGGAGTATTTGGAAATCGGAAGGATTCCTGTCATGTAGACCAGTTCTACATAGGGCTGATCCTTTAAAAGAACACTCAAAAATCTGGTAAATGCCTTTTTATCTTTATCCTCCGCGAAATCCTGATGATAAATAAAATCCCACTCATCAAGTACAAAAATAAACTCTGCGGAATCTTCCCATTCGTAGATATCATTCAGGACATCCCATACTGCCTCTTCCTCATCAATGTGTATATGGGGATAACTGCATCTCAGATCATGGATCAATCTGCTTTCTATCCTGCTGATATACTGCTCATAAGAATTGCAGTTTTTCGGAATCTCGTTAAATGTAATATGAATCACATTATGTCTGTTCAGGTGTTCCTCAAATCTGCCATCACGACCTATGGTCAATTTTTCAAATATATTTCTGCTGTCCTGTGCCTTTCCAAAAAAAGACGCAATCATGTCTGCTGTGATCGTTTTTCCAAACCGGCGCGGCCGGGTGATACAGATATATCTCTGATCCTTACTGCCAGTCTGTGCAGGAGAAACATCGTCCCTACGTTCTATCATCGGAATCAGTTCTTTCAGCATCGCAGTCTTGTCAACAAAGTAAATTGACTGCACTGTTTTCTTATAGACCGTGTATGGTTTCTTGCTGTTTAGATAAACACCCATAATGCCTTGTCCCCTCCCCTCTGAATGTTTTGATATATGATATCATTTTAGCATGATTGAGTTCCCGCTTCTCCCGCAGCACTTCCACCCTGCACTCATGCTGTCTCTTCTCAAGCCTTCTGTCATGAATAATCCCTACAGCAAAGTTCTTAGATCAGGCGCAGCTCCTTGAGCTTTTTCTGAAATTCTTCCTCGCTCATCTCTTTTCTGGCAGCTGCCTCCCTGACAGTCAGGATCCCGTCTTTGATCAGCCCATGGAGAGTTTTGAACTCCCCCTGTGCGATTCCCTGCTCAATTCCTCTTTCGATTCCCTGTTCGATTCCTCTTTCGATTCCCTGTTCGATTCCATCCTCCATCAGCATCTTGCCAAGCAGTGTCATTGACATCATCTCCTTCATTTGTTTTATCTCTTCCACAGTCAAAAATTTCATCGCAAGGGCATAAAGTACAGATTGCATATGGATCAGTTCTCTGTCCTCTAACCTTCCCTGTTCCCTCTGAAGAATCTCAAGGCTTTTTCTTACTCTCATGGCCTGCGGCATCTCTCCTTCCATGAGGGGCGTCAGCAGGATTCTCAGCATTTCCTCTCTGTCCAGTTCTTTTTTCTTCTGTTTTTCTTCCAGATTCCTGATCGTTTCATCTGCATTGTAGTCCTTCATGCGGATGATCCCCACACGGTATACACTGGATCCCTGTGACATCTGGCTTCTGAGAACCTTTGTCTTTGACGTGCACAGCACATATGTGGAAACTTCCACTCCATAACGATAACTGATCACAGCCTCACAGGCACGAAAACGCCGCAGATCCGCTGTTGGAATGCGGTCGCTCTCAAATTCCAGATGTTTCCAGGTCCCGTCCTCCATCTCATAATTGAAATCAGCCAAGAAATCACTGATCTCCAGGAACACGGCCTCTGTAGGCGCAGCTCTCCTAAGCTTTCCCTCCACCCCAAGCAAAGGCAGCAATTCCTTTCCCAGAAACCAGGCCGCATCTTTCAGCACCCGGTCCTCAACGGGATATCGCTCCTTTGGTAAAGACCCTTCGGGATCCTTGTTTTGTTTCCTCTTTCTCACGTAACCTCCTTCGCGGAGGGACACGGAAGGACTGTCTCTATTATATATTTTTTTTCCTTCTCAGACAATAGTCCTCTGCTGTATATTTTTATTTGTCTTGGATTATCTCTGCCTGATACCAGGCTGACTGTCAGATCTTTTCCTGCCAGATGGTGCGGGAGGAGAAGTCTCCCGCTGAATCGGCTGTAATTGTGTGACGACAGAATTCCCGTGTCCGCTCTATCGTCTAATGGTAAGTAGTATAACATAGACGGAAGGGGTTGTAAAGAGTATATGATATCGTTGATAGCTTTTTATATCAAGAGTAGTTCTTTGAGCTTGTTCTGAAATTCTTCCTCACTCATCTCTTTTCTAGCAGCTGCTTCCTTTGCAGAATCTCAAGGCTTTTTTCACTCTCATAGCCTGCGGCACCTCTCCTTCCATGAGAGATGTCAGCAGGATTCTCAGCCTCTCCTCTCTATCCAGTTCTTTTTTCTTCTGCTTTTCTTCCAGACTCCTGATCGTTTCATCCGCATTGTAATATCTCATACAGAGGATTTCCACACGGTATACACTGGATCCCTGCGATATCTGACTTCTGAAAATCTTTGACGCACACAGCATATATGTGGAAACTTCCACTCCGTAGTCATATTCATTTTTCGTTAGGCAAAGTAAAGTTATAATATCCAGGAGAAACCGCATTATTTACATAATAAAACATAACTACCGCATCCGGTTTATAGGATTCAAGGTATTCCCAAGTAAGACTGTTCATTATGTATTGCACTTCTCTATAAGATAAAATAAGGAACGGGTTAACTGCTTTTCCAAAAGAATCAGTTAAAATGAGCAGTTTTTTGTCATTATAGGCATTGCTATTAATATAATTACGATTCGCGTTTCCAAGAACAGTATCATAAGTGTATCTGGAAGTTTGATCTCTGGCTTCCAGGGCGGACATATTGATAATCAAGCTTTCATAGGTTCCTTTCTCATTTCCCCTTACAAGCGATGTATCAAAATCAGGCACAATCAATTCAAAATCATCAATTCCAGCATAATACGCTCCTGTTCTCTGTCCTCTTGACCCTAAATGCCAATTCTTATAATTAGTGACCGTATAATTAGAAAAATCTTTTACTTCTGGATCTACTTGACACTCAAGCATTTTCTGAAGTCTTTCATTTATTTTTGTATAGGCATAAAATCCCGCTCTCGAAGTCCAATGATGATCTGTTCGATAGATCATTCCATATTGATCAATATTTTCTTTATGCAGAACCTCCCTAAAATCGATCAAATCAACATCTCCTTCTTTCAACATTTCTGCCAGGCGATCCAGATTATCATTCCCATAATCATAAATTCCTTCAGGAAGCTGAGGATCATATTTGCTGATGGTATAAGGAGGTATGGCATATAAAAAAGCAATCCCTTGTTCTTCCAAATAATTTTTTAGAGCGATGACTGAATCGGCACATTCATGTAATGTTTCATCCGCCGTATAGTTGCATACAGTAGTAAGCCATCCATTATTCAACTTAATAATCCCGTTCATTTCCTGCTGTCCCAGAAGATTTCTTACCCAACCATTAAAATTAACAAATTGAAATTTTTGATAAAAGTTAGACGCAATATCAGTTTCAAATTTACTTCCCAAATCAACAGACCACTCATTGTAATCTGTCACATCATTTATATAAAAATCTGTAAGTTTTATAAAGTTTACAATACCAAAAGCTATAACAAAAAAAGCAAAAAACTATAGTAAACATCTTAGCTGCTATTTGATTTTTCTTATTCATTATTATCTCCTGACTAAATAGCTAGAAATTAAAATAAATAAATAAATGGATTGTGGGCACCTAATATCAAAAACGATACCGACCATAAAAACGCGATGCCATAACAAATTGGTGATACAACAGCACATATACTACCACCTATTTCATATTCATTAATTTTCTTTGTTAAGCATTTCATTACCGGAGTAGAGAACAGTAAACCCGCAATCAAAAAAATTCCATATTCTCTACAATAGTATACAACTGTAGAATCAATCATGGGAACTGTTCTATAATAACCAATCATTGCCAAACAATACCTAATTCCATTACGAATTCCATTTGAGTTAAAAATAACCCAACCAAAATTTACACAAAGTAATGTGACTATCCTCCATAAAACCTGGACAAAAGGAATCTTCCTTTGTTCTGGTTTTACCAAATATTTTTCAATGACAAGAAGCATGAAATATCCCAATCCCCATGCGATAAAAGTCAAATTGGCACCATGCCAACCGCCAGTTAGAAGCCATACTATAAGCATATTAAAAATGTGCCTATAAATCACGACTCTGGAACCGCCTAAGGGAAAATACACATAGTCTCGAAACCACTGCCCTAATGAAATGTGCCATCTTCTCCAAAACTCAGTTACTGAACGTGAAATATATGGGAAATTAAAATTTTCCTCAAACTGAAACCCAAACATTTTCCCTAGTCCAATCGCCATATCTGAATATCCGGAAAAGTCATAAAAAATTTGCAGTGAATAGCTGAGGGAACCAATCCAAAGCAAAATAGGATTGATATAATATATTTTATCTATCATCCCAAAGACTGCCATGGATATTACGGAAAGATTATTGGACAAAAGAATTTTTTTACAGAAACCAAGAAAAAATCTTCGTACCCCTTCTCCAAATTGTTCCATTGTGCATTTTCTATGTATAATTTGTCGCTCTATGACAGAATAGCGAACAATTGGGCCGGCGATAAGTTGAGGAAAAAAGGATATATATAGGGCCAAATAGAAAGGATTCCTCTGCACCATAACATTTCCTCTGTAAACATCAATAACATAAGATAATGCCTGAAATGTAAAAAAGGAAATTCCAATAGGAAGAGCAATATTCTTACCTTGCATATTAGTCCCCAAAAATCTATTTAAAAGCGAAATAGCAAAATCCAGATACTTAAATGTAAACAAAATTCCCAAATTTAATATGACAGCTAAAATCAAAATTTTTTTCGCCCTATTAGGTAGTCCTTTTTTATTTTGACAGTGGATTCATAAAGCCAGTCCATAATTAATACCAGTAGAAATAAGCATTATAAACACAAATTTAGGCTCTCCATAAGAATAGAACAGCAAACTGGCAACCAATAGAATATAGTTCCGATAGCTATTCTTTGCTATATAATATAAAAACAAAACTAACGGTAGATAAAAGAAAGTAAAAAACAGGCTAGAGAAAACCATTTATTGCCTCCATTCTGTATTCTGAGCGGCCTCGGAAACTCTTTTAAGCCCGTATTTCCGCTTTTTTCTGTTTTTCTTTTTTATATCTTCCTCTAAACTCCAAAGGAAAAA
>Ga0137306_101865_pt1 | contig 13952 bp, 7 predicted proteins | sample Inofroosms_March_FD_97187 | JGI IMG/M metagenome (GOLD analysis project Ga0137306, IMG submission 97187) | Mouse cecal microbial communities from Vienna, Austria - N-Acetylneuraminic and N-Acetylglucosamine D2O microcosms_March | ecosystem: Host-associated > Mammals > Digestive system > Large...
GGTAATAAATGTCACCAGAATATTGTATACAGCCGGAGCTACATAAGCAGAAGCGATCGGCATCCACAGATTATTAAATCCGTTACAGATCAGGGAAATCAGTACCCACGCAATAAAATACCACATTGCCTGATAGACCGGATTGCCATGGCTCTTAAAAGTGATATTTCTCTGGAGCGGGAAGTTAATGCACTGCGCTACAAAAGATCCTGTTTCATAGCTGATAAAATAACCAAGTCCGCCGCCGATCATAACCGCGCCTGAGGCATCGCGCAGTACGTTATAGCCAAGCAGGCTCCATGTAAATTCTACTCCAAACAGCTTTAACTCGAGCTGCGGCCACATGAATTCGGTTCCTGCCAGCCCTATACCTAAGATTCCCGGCATAAACGTAAAGAATAAATACTGCACAATCGTAACGCCCATGCTGAATACGAAGAAGTAAAAGATCTGATACACCCATTTTGCAAGCTCGGGGTGTTTATCTTCAAAGCCCTGCCATTTCGGCCCCCACCATTCCTTAATTGCATTCATAAACTAATTCCTCCTGCTTCATTTATTTGCTTATTTCATATTATTTGCTTTTTTCATGACTTTGCGCTGCTTGAAAAAGCCTGATATAATCTGCCCCAGTCCTGAGAAGAAATGTCCGTTTGCAGCTTTTACAATTCCTTCTACCATATACTGGCTGCACATGCCGCCTGCCATTTTTCCTATGCCTCTAAACGGCATATTGTAGATAAACATTATATTCAGATCAGGCTTGCCCTGTTTAATGCTCTTGTTCAGCATATTTGTTAAGATCTTATATACAAGCCGGCAGACAGCGCCTTTTGCATAATACATCTGGCAGATCGCATCGTTGATGTCCAGACTGCCGCTCCAGTGTCCATTTGGTATTTCATGTCCTAACAGCTCTTTAAACTCCTCATCAGATACATGCAGGATATTACCGGAGGCGTAGGACGGCAGTTTTGACAGGTCCGCAGGAACCGCAGCATTTGTGCCGGTTACGGCAACCGTCTGTGTCAGCTTGATATCTGCACAGCTGGCCCCGATCTGGATTTCATATTCTCCGCCGTCTATTTCATATTTATTTGTTTTCGCATTAAAATACCGGAAAGCCATATCATCCAGTGAAATTGTGACTTCTTTTGATTCTCCGGCCTCTAAAAATACTTTCGCAAAGCCTTTTAATTCTTTTGCCGGACGGTATACACTTCCTTTTTTTGCACTGATATAAAGCTGCGCGACTTCGGCACCGCTTCTGGAACCGGTATTTTTAATTGTAAAAACAGCTTTTTTATCATCTGCTTTCAGATCACTGTATGCAAATGTAGTATAAGAAAGTCCGAATCCAAACGGAAACAGTACCTGTTTTTGAACTGTTTCAAAATAACGGTATCCGACATACAGTCCCTCCCTGTATTCTGCATTCCGCTCTTTGGAAGGGAAATACGGGGCAGACGGCACGTCTTCATACCTGAGCGGGTATGTCTCATTGAGCTTGCCGGAAGGATTGACCTTGCCGGTAATCGCATTGAGCATGGCAGAAGCACCTGCCTGCCCGCTTAGATAACCATGTATGACTGCTTCACAGTGATTGATCCAAGGCATTTCTACAGAAGAACCAGCAGACATAACCGCAACCACATGCGGATTAACTTTGGCAATTTTTTCCAACAGCTGGATCTGGCTTGCCGGCATTTTCATGTTTGCACGGTCTAAGCCTTCTGATTCGGATATTTCATCAAGCCCGATATACAATAATACGACATCTGCATTTTTAGCCAGTGCCACTGCTTCGGATTCCAATGCCGCATCTGCAGGGCCTGTTCGATGATAGCCTGCTGCAAATCCGGCCATCTGAACCGGATAGCTCTCGATTACCTCCAGCGTGGATTCCAGCCGGGTCGGATTTACCACTGAAGAACCTGCACCCTGATAGCGAGGCGTTTTGGCAAAATCACCGATGACTGCGACTTTTGTGCCTTCCTTTAACGGGAGTATGGAATTATCATTTTTCAGCAGCACAATACTCTGCTCGGCTGCTTTTCTCGCCATCTTGTGATGTGCTTTTGTATCAAACGGTTTCCCTTTTGCCTGATCGACCGCTTTACGTGCCGGAAGTATTGCATACAGCAGCTCTTCCACGCGCTGGTCTATCATTTTTTCCGAGATCTTTCCATCCTGCACAGCCTGAATCAATTCTTCGTCAGAATCGCCGCCCGTTGTAGGCATTTCCAGATGTGAGCCTGCTGCAACGCCCTGTACATGGTCATTCGAAGCGCCCCAGTCGGATACGACAAAGCCGTCAAATCCCCATTCGTCCCGCAGGATCTCCTGCAGCAGATGATGATTTTCATTTGCATATACACCATTGATACGGTTGTAGGAGGACATGATCGATTTTGGAGAAGCTTCTCGTACTGCGATTTCAAATCCGGTCAGATAAATTTCGCGCAGTGTACGTTCATCCATAACTGAATCGCTTGCCATACGCCTGAGTTCCTGAGAGTTGGCTGCAAAATGCTTCGGGCATGCACTGACACCTTTGGACTGGATACCCCGTACATATCCGGCTGCCATTTTGCCTGCCAGATAAGGGTCTTCACTGAAATATTCAAAGTTTCTGCCGCACAGCGGGCTTCTTTTGATATTTAAGCCTGGGCCGAGCAGAACACATACGTCCTGAGAGGCAGCTTCTGCGCCCAGATGAGCGCCAATTTCTTCACCTAATGCAGTATCCCAGCTGTTCGCAATTGTTGCTGCTGTCGGATAGCAGGTTGCAGGTACACTTTTATTTAATCCTAACTGGTCACTGGCACCTTCCTGTTTACGGACACCGTGAGGCCCGTCAGATAATGTGACATTCGGAATGCCCACACGCTCTACAGATCGTGTCTGCCAGAAATCTTTTCCAGACAGCATATAGCATTTCTCAGGCAGGGACATTTTTTCTACAATTTTTTTAATCTCTTTTTTATCCAAAACTGATTCTCCTTTTTTATATAATGGCTTGAGTGACATTGCCTGTCGAAAGTATATCTGAGTATGTTTGTATTTTAGAAATGTAACAGCCCAACCGGCGGCTGAACTGTTACATTTTGATTGTTTTATTTAATTGTCATATAATTAAGTTCCACTGCTTTATTAAGCATTCTTTTTCTTTTTCAAATATCTGATGATTAAGATTGCTTCAATCGCAATAATAAGCAGTGCTACAATTACATCTACGGTGACGAAGATCTTTGTCATGTTCGTCATGCCGCCTACAGGATTTCCATCTGCATAGTATCCGCTGTTTGCAACCGTATAAAGAATATTTTTGCTTGCCTGGCGCATTGCCTTTACTGCGGTTGCGCTCTGATCAGCGAGGACATTTGACTGTGCCCTGCCGTAGCCGAGCATAAGGTCATTACCGTTACGGATGCTGCTGTCAGTAACCATGTAGCCGTAAGAACCATTGTAATCCGACTCAACGAGTCCGACAAATCCCCATTCATCACGCAGCACATTATTCAGCAGGTGGCTGTTTGCACAGCTAGGAATCGTTCCAATCCAGTTAAAAGATGACATAACCGCACGGCATGTGCCGGTAAAATCTTTTACCGCAATTTCAAACGGCTTTAAGTAAATCTCACGGATTGCCTGCTCGGAAGAAAATGTAAGGAGTACAGAGATACGGTTAATCTCCTGATCATTTAATGCAAAGTGTTTAATATATGCATAAACACCTTTTTCAGCAGCGCCGTTTACCTGATTTGCAGCTAAATGGCCGCCTAGTACGCCGTCTTCTGAATAATATTCAAAGTTACGTCCTGCAAAAGCGGAACGGTGTGTGTTCATAGCAGGGCCGTACCAGCCGTAGTTATTCGCATCTGCATATTCCTGTCCCATGGACTGGCCGATTTCATATGCAAGCTGTTTATTCCAGGTCTGAGCCATAAGCACTTCTGACGGATATGCAGAGCCTACGGCACCAGTGATAAAGTTGTTCAGTCCGGCAGGGCCGTCACAGTCTGATGTTGCGATCTTGCCTACCGAATCTACTGCTGCCGTCTGCCATCCGCCGACATTAATCAGAGTAGTCATTTCTTCAAAGCTTAACTGGTCAAGCAGGCTGTCCCACTTTTCATCATTGTAATCAAGTCCTACCATATCATACAGCTCGACACCGTTATCTGCTCCCATAGTCGGCATCTCGTCAGAGTCATTGTTGTATTTTGTGCCGTCATAGCTGCAGAATACGTATTCTTCTACACCTGCACGTACCTCATCAGACATTTCATACTGTTTATCTGTCGGAGCTGCACATGCTTTTTCATAGTTTGCAAACGAATCTTTTCTGGAAAGCTGTTCGAAATCTCCACGTGCATAATCTTCAAACTGGTTTGTAGCCGTTACAAAATCACTTTCACGTTTATTTGCACTGTAATCAATATCATCATCGACCTTAAACGTTTCCTCTGCAACAACGGTATGGGAATCCGAACGCAGCGAAATCGTATACTCGCCGGCTTCTAATATATAGCCGCCGCCTGATATTTTAATGCCTTCTGAATCATAGGATGCCATATCTTCCTTTGGAATTTCAAAAGAAATGGTTCCTGTTGCCCCTGGCTCTAATAAATCTGTCTTTCCAAATTCAATCAGGTTGACAGAAGCTTTTTCAATGCCTCCATTATTATAAGGCGGTGTAAAATAAATCTCTGCTACATCTTTGCCGGCTACGTCTCCGGTATTTGTTACTTCTACATCAAAAGATATGGAATTGCCGTTGTCTTTAAAGTTTTTAATCGTCTTATCAAAAGTTGTATAGCTCAAACCATATCCAAACGGATACTGAATGTGATCCTCATATTTGAGGAAACCTTCATCTGCTGCGGTCTCGTAGAATTTATATCCTACGTAAATGCCTTCTACATAATTTACAAAAGAAAGATTACCGATTGCCGCTTCGTCTGCTGCAGTAATCTGGTCATTTAAATCTTTTACATTTGCATAAGAATGGTTGCCGATATTGTTGATGTAAGGCGTATTGAATAAATCTTTTACATAAGTATCCACTGTTTTTCCAGATGGATTGACAGTTCCGTTTATAACCTCGCCAAGAGCGGCAAAGCCTGTGATACCAGTACCAGGTGCCAGAATTACAGCGCCGATCTGATCATATTCATCCACCCAGCTTAATTCCATTGGGTTATTTGCATTGATCACAACAACGACTTTGTCAAACTCCGAACAAACTTTATCTACCAGGTCTTCTTCTGTCCTGGACAGTTCCAGATAAGATTCGCCTTCTTCAAAATCATCGTAAGATCCATTGTTTGTATAAGATGAATTCATGTAAGTAAAGTTCTTTGGAATGCTCGCTACCTGTTCTGCAATATTGTATGTACCTTTGATTACTGCATTCATATCCGTAGGCAGGTCAGCATTTTCTCCGCCGGAACGTCCGATCACAATCACTGCCGTATCAGAAAATGATTTTGCCTCATCCATAATAGTATCTGTATAAGCATCTACAGTCGGTTCCGGCAGTGTCCAGTCCTGTGCGTTCATGCTGATTACCGGACGGTCTGCGCGATATTCTGTATACATATCTGTCAAAGTTTTATTTGTTTCATAGCCCGCATCCTGCAGTGACTGAAGAATGCCTGTAGCTGTTGAAGAATCTGAAGCTCCAGAACCAGTTCCGCCTAAGATCGGATTGGTAGAATCCCATCCAAATACATTAAGTGCCTTTGTCTCTGAAGCAAGCGGCAGCAGGCCGTTATTTTTTACGAGAACAAGCCCTTCCTGTCCGACTTTCTTTACGGTCTCTTTACTCTGGGCAACCGTCTCTTCTGAGAGATCTGCCTTAGAAGCATTTAAAAATCCTGATACATTACTGTACATCGGGCCGTAGCAGATCATGTTCACAACTATTGTTATAGCTGCCACAAATGCAAGTACAGCCTGCCAGCGGACAATGTGTTTCAGCCCCTTTTTCACCTTCACCGCCAGCACCAGCACGACGATCATTGCAATCAGTGCCGCAAGAATAAAATACACATATCCGCTCAATGATGTTAGATACATTTGAAAATCTGCTTCACTGACGCCCAGGCCAGTAAAGATTGGTCCTAATATACCTGCCAAAAAATCGATCATTTCATTTCCTCCTCATTTAATTTATTCACGGCCATGAATAATTTATTTGAACATAATGTTAACACACCCTTGCACTTTGTACATTATTTATGCACAAACTGTTTAATTTTTGCATAAATTGTTTGGCAGTTTTTTATACATGGGGAAACAGAAGCGGATTTTTGTGCAATATATTCAAAATAGAGGGTTATATTTGTGCAATGCGTATAAAATCCTGTTAGAAAAATTATGAACTGAATTATACACATAAAATCTGCCAGCCATTCTTTTGAACGATCGATCAGGCAGGAAGCTCTTTCATATAGAAAACCCGCGAACACAAAACCTACGAAAATTTATTGAAGGTTCCTACATTTCGTGATAAACTAATATCCAATGGCAATGAACTAAATATTACCAAACTTAGAAAAACTAATTAGGAGGTCTTACTATGGCATGGTATGACGAAGCAGTATTTTATCACATCTATCCACTGGGGCTTGCAGACGCTCCAAAGGAAAATTCTTATGGGGAGCCGCAGCACCGGCTGAATACACTGGTTCCATGGATTTCCCATGTGAAAGAAATAGGCTGCAATGCGATTTATATCGGCCCGCTGTTTGAATCGGTAGGGCATGGATACGAAACGACAGATTATAAAAAATTAGACAGCCGCCTTGGGACAAATGAGGATCTGGCGGACTTTGTGGCAAAATGCCATGAGCAGGGGATACGTGTCATTTTAGACGGAGTGTTCAACCACACAGGACGTGATTTTTTTGCATTTCAGGATATTAAGAAAAACAGAGAAAGCTCCCCATACAAAGACTGGTACTGCAATGTAAATTTCTGGGGAAATAATGAATATAACGACGGATTTTCTTATGAAAACTGGGGCGGATATAACCTGCTGGTAAAATTAAACCAGCATAATCCTGCGGTAAGGGATTATATCTGCGATGTCATCCGCTTCTGGGTCAGCGAATTTGATATTGACGGAATCCGCCTGGATGCTGCTGATGTACTGGACTTTGAATATATGAAGGCTCTGCGTCATGTAGCAAACGAAGTAAAGCCGGAATTCTGGCTGATGGGCGAAGTAATCCATGGCGATTATACACGCTGGGTCAACGAAGGAACACTGCATTCCGTTACAAATTATACGCTGCATAAAGCGCTTTATTCCGGCCATAACGATCACAATTATTTTGAAATAGCTCATACTGTAAAAAGACTGTATGACATGGGCGGCAGCCGTCCAGACGGATTAAAACTGTATAATTTTGTAGACAACCATGATGTAGAACGTATTTATACAAAGCTGAATAACAAGGCTCATTTTACGCCGGTGCATATTCTGCTCTATACGCTGCCGGGAGTTCCTTCCATATATTATGGTTCTGAGTTTGGGATCGAAGGAAGAAAAGAGCGGTTTTCCGATGCCTCGCTGCGTCCGGCACTTTCCCTGGACAGCTATGCCGATGCCGTAACGAAAAACCCATGCACACAGCTGATCGCGGCGCTTGGCAGAATCCGCCAGAATTCCGATGCGCTTTCATACGGCGGATATCAGGAACTGCTTTTAACAAACAGACAGTATGCATTTGCAAGAAACTACAACGGACAGTCTGCAATTGTCACTGTCAATAATGACGACAGCGATTATGTCATGACGCTGCGTGCAGGCGATGCTGCTGAATATATCGGTGCATTATCCGGCCAGAAAGTATCTGTAAACGGCGGCAATATCGTAGTCAATATAAAGGCAAACGGCGGAGACATCTGGCTGCCTCTGACAGATGCAAATGAAAAAGCCGCGGCTCCGGTTGCGCCGGTTACATCCGAGGCCGTAAAAGCGGCAGGAACTGCCGTCGAAAAAACTGCTGAAAAACAACCAGAATCTGCAGGTACAGATCATCAAAACAATCAAATAACACAGGATGCTGCCCAATCCGAAGCACAGAATGCACAGGCCGCTGCTCAAACCGGGACACAAAATGCGCAGGCCGCTGGTCAAACCGAGACACAGAATGCGCAGGCCGCTGCTCAGCCGTCAGCAGCAGAGCAGCCAGCAGACACCGCTTCTGCCAGCACTAAAGCAGCAGAAAGCACAGCAGCAGGCCAGGGCAGCAGCCAGAATGCCGGAAAGGCTTCAAAAGAATTTGATGCTGGAAAAATAGCAGGCCTTCAAGAAGCCATTCTCGCTATTATGGAGAAAAACGGGCCTGTAACAGACCAGATGCGCAGGGATGTAGAGGCAAATGTATACCATGATTCTTTAATCACCTGGATTAAAAGCTTTCGGTAAATGCGGCATGAACAGCTTAAAACAATTTATTGAAGACGGCAGGGCTGTGCTCGGCATAGAATTTGGTTCTACCAGAATCAAAGCAGTCTTGATCGGAGAAGATTATCAGCCGATTGCCTCCGGGGCACATGACTGGGAAAATCATCTCGAAGACGGTATCTGGACGTATTCCCTGTCTGAAATCTGGACAGGGCTAAATGACTGCTACTCCAAAATGGCCGATGATGTAAGCAGGCGCTATGGCACACACATCACAAGCCTTTCAGCTATCGGCTTTTCTGCCATGATGCATGGATATATGGCATTTGATCAGTCAGGCGAGCTGCTGGTGCCGTTTCGTACATGGAGGAATACGACCACTGCACAGTCCAGTGAACAGCTGACAGAGCTATTTGGGTATCATATCCCGCAGAGATGGAGCATTGCACATCTTTATCAGGCGATATTAAACGGCGAGGAGCATGTCAGCCGGATTCATGCTCTAAGCACGCTGGCAGGATATATCCACTGGCAGCTGACAGGCGAACAGGCTGTCGGCGTCGGCGAAGCCTCCGGCATGTTTCCGATCGATATTCAGACAGCGGATTTTAATGAGCATATGATCCGGCAGTTTGACCAAAAAACAGCAGATTACGGCTTCTCATGGAAACTGCGCGATATCCTTCCGAAAGTGCTCAAGGCAGGTGAGCCTGCAGGCGTACTGACTGCCGAGGGTGCCGCAAAGCTCGACAGATCGGGCAGGCTTACGGCAGGTATTCCGGTCTGCCCGCCGGAAGGCGATGCCGGAACAGGCATGACAGCTACCAACAGCATAGCCGTACGCACCGGCAACGTATCCGCAGGCACTTCCGTATTCGGCATGGTTGTTATGGAGCGGGAGCTGTCTAAAGTATACCCAGAGATTGATCTGGTGACGACGCCGGACGGGCATCTGGTCGGCATGGTACACTGCAATAACTGTACTTCAGATCTAAATGCATGGGTAGATTTATTTGGAGAGTTTGCAGACAGCTGCGGCATAAGCCTAAGCCGCAGACAGCTGTTTCAAATACTGTATCAAAAGGCGTTAGAAGGCGATACGGACTGCGGCGGGCTGCTTGCCTACAATTATTTTTCGGGTGAGCATGTAACGGATTTTGAGGAAGGCCGTCCGCTGTTTGTCCGCAGGCCGGACAGCCGTTTTGATCTGGCCAATTTTATGCGCGTGCATTTGATGACGTCTCTGGCAGCACTCAAAACCGGGCTGAACCTTATGCTGAAAGAAGAAGGCGTAAAGGTAGATAAAATGCTGGGACACGGCGGCTTATTTAAGACAAAGGGCGTCGGCCAGCGCATACTTGCAGCAGCCATTAACGCGCCGGTATTTGTAATGGACAATGCCGGAGAAGGCGGTGCGTGGGGGATCGCACTGCTGGCAGCTTATATGGTGCACAAGGCAGAAGGTGAAAAGCTTGAGGATTTTTTAAATCACAAGGTGTTTGCAGGCGCGGCAGGTACTATGATAAGTCCAGATCCTGCAGATGTCAGCGGATTTGATCAATTCTTAAAAGTCTATACGGCAGGGCTTGCAATAGAGCGGGCAGCCGTAGACTGTCTCAAATAACAGGGGATGGATCGGAAATGGATAGAAAGAAGATTGTATGAAAAATATTAGAAAGATTTTTTTCACAGATGTCATAGCACTTTTTAGAAATCCACTTGCACTCATCATTGCCGGAGGATTATGCCTCCTTCCGGCATTGTATGCGTGGTTTAACATCTATTCGAACTGGGACCCATATGGGAATACGAAAAATATACAGATCGCAGTCGCTTCTAACGATGAAGGATATACAAATGCAGACGGCGTTTTTACAGATGCAGCTTATACGATCATAAATTCCTTACAGGAAAATAAAAGCATAAGCTGGGTAACTGCCAGGTCCGAACACGAGGCGTTAAAAGGCGTCTATGACGGCAGCTATTATGCAGCAGTCATATTTGAACAGGATTTTACCGAGTGCATGTACCATGGTTTTTTAGACGGGCTGAAGCGTCCGACGGTTTCTTATTATGAAAATGAAAAAAAGAATGCGGTGGCAACGAAAATTACTGACACCGCAGTAGCCGCGCTGCAGACACAGATCAATGAGCAGTATATCACGCTTGTTGTAAGCACATTTTTTGACAGGCAGCAGGGTGCGGTAAACAGCATAGACACTGCGGGACTTGTACAGACGATGACCGATAAAATAGCGCAGGCAAAAAAGACGGTGGATAATTTTGCTGTCATTGTAAAATCCCTGATACGTGCCAATGACAAGCTGACTGCTTCTATGGAAGGTGCCGGCAGCGATCTGGATACCATACGAAGCCACCTGGACAGCGTACAGCAGGAGGCAGGAGATGTGCCGGATGTACAGGCATTATCGGACAAGCTGCACGCAGGCAATACACAGGCGCTCCAGTCCGTCGGCAACGCGCTGAACGAATTAAAACAGGCGCAGAAGGCAGAAACGGCTGCACAAAAAAATGCAGTATACCAAAAGCTGAGTGAGAATCTCTCAAACGCAAAAAGTTCTTTAGACGAATTAATCGGTTCGCTTCAATCCATAAATGCAGCGACTCTAAATGTATCACCGGGAATTGTATTGACGCAGCTGCAGAACCAGTCACAGGTGCTGCAGGATATGATTACAAGAATAGCAGCCAATCAGGACACCGAAGATACCGGGATGCTGTCTCAGATACAGCGCCAGATGGAACAGCAGATCTTAGCTGTCCAGCAGGTGCTGCAGACTACGGTAAGCCAGTCGCTTTCGATGCTGGGCAATGAGCTGCTTCAGATCTCATCGGATATTACACGCGTCACCGGAAATCTTATGGGCGATATCGACCTGCTGGGCATGATTTTGAAAAACGGAACTACTGCCGTCAGCCTGACAAACCAGAGCTTTTCAAGCATGAAAAAGGAGCTGAACGCGGTAAGCCGCAGGCTGGATGAAATGGCAGCGCTTGTAAAAGGTATCAGCGAGACACAGTTTATCCAGAGCTTTTTAGACTTTATGCAGGGAAATTCAGCAGAATACGGAGCCTTTTTTGCACAGCCTGTTTCAATTGAAACACAGTCCGTTTATCCGGTAGCCAATTACGGATCGGGCGTCGCTGCATTTTATACGACACTCGCACTCTGGGTAGGAGCCGTTATATTAGTTTCCTTGATAAAAGTAAAAGCACAGGAAGAGGGGCTGGATCAGCCAAAGCCGTATGAACTGTTTTTTGGCAGGTATCTGCTGTTTTTTGTACTGGCAATGCTGCAGGCAGTAATCACTGTGTGGGGCAATTTTTATCTGCTGCATATCCAGTGCCAGTATCCGCGCCGGTTTTTATTTGCGGCACTTGTTACCAGCCTGACCTTCTCACTGCTTATATATGCACTTACAATTTCCTTTGGAGATATCGGCAAGGCAGTAGTCGTCGTGCTGATGGTGATCCAGATCGCAGGCTCCAGCGGCACCTACCCGATCGAAATCCTTCCGGTATTTTACCAGAAACTGTATATTTTTTTTCCGTTTCCATATGCCATCAATGCTATGCGTGAAGCTGTTGCAGGCATGTATGAGCATGATTATGCATTGTACCTGCTGCGGCTATTGGTCTTCGCAGCAGCGGCACTTTTGCTGGGACTGGCAGTACGGCTGCCATTTCGCAGATTTGCACATTTTATGGAACAGCGGATGGAAGATACAAAGATGATGTAAGATATGGATGATTTTCAGAACACGTATATCAGCCAATAATTACATCACATACGCATATGTTTAAAGTTTTCAAAATATTTCGGAAAGGGACATTATGGAACATTTATGGCAGCAGCCGGATAATTCAGGGCATACAGGCGACCACAGCCCGCATGCCGGTCAGCCTTCAGCAGGCCCGCAGCAGGCACATGATTCGCAGCAGGAATGTTCACCGCTGGAAGAACAGCTGCGCATGGAAAATGAACACTATAAGCAGATCCTGCGCCAGCTTGTGCAGGAAGAAGAAAAGCTGCACGCAGCCAATAAAGAGCGTATCAAAAACGGGATACACTGCCTGTTTTTCATACCTATGCTGTTCTTTGCGCTGCTGTTTTTAACCAAGGGTGAGAAAGCTGTTTTCCTGGTCCTATGGGTTCTTTCACTGTTTGTAACTGCTGCATATATGATTTATATAGAATATATGGATTTCCAGGTAAAAGAAAGGCTTTCAAGATACGCAGGCAGCGAAGACTTTTCGCACGACGGACTGGTCGGCACAGATCTCGAAGAGTTTGAAAAAGCTGTTTCACAGCTGCTTGATCAGCTCGATGAAAAAAAGTCTCTCAGACGCCGGAAAATGCGGCAGATACTGCAGCAGGGCGAAAAGCCCGCAGATATAACGCGAAAGGATACGCACTATGAGTAACATTATAAAAATCATGCTGAGAGATCTAAAAAGCCTTCATACAAATGTCGTGGCACTGGTAATTCTTATGGGACTCTGCGTCATCCCTTCCCTGTATGCATGGTTTAATATCCACTCAAACTGGGACCCATACAGCGAAAGCGCGACATCCAATCTAAAGATCGCGGTCTTTTCAAAAGATCAGGGCACGGAAGTATCCGGCATAAAGCTGTCGGTCGGAGACTCGGTCGTAAATGCGCTGCATGAAAATACTTCGATCGGATGGGTATTCCCGGAGGATGAGCGGACAGCACTCAACGGCGTATACAGCGGGGAATATTATGCCGCACTGATTATACCGCAGGATTTTACCAAAAGCATAACCGGCATTATCGAAGGCAGGATAAAAGGCGGCAGGATCTCTTATTTTGAAAATGAAAAAAAGAATGCCATAGCCACAAAGATTACCGGAAAAGCCAAAACAGCGGTAGAGACACAGGTAAACAGTACCGTATTCCGCACGATTACAGAACTGGCTGCCCGGATCGGAAGCATGCTGGAAGGTACGGACGGAGATGATCTGATCGGCCGGATTATTGCAGGCTTGGAAGAACGAAAAGCAGAAATCCAGAATTTCCGCCGGTCATTGGGCACCGTCTTATCGATAAGCGAGGCTTCGCTGGAGACAATGAAGGGCATGGCCGATTTAAATCAGAAAGTCATCGAAGATCTGCATACCGACTTAAATCTTTTATCATCAGCCGCTGCGCTTGGGACATCCGGCATTGAGACTGCAAATATCCGCCTGCGGGATTACATTCTGCTGATGGAAGACGGCAGGGGCAGCCTGCAGAAAATGCGCAGGCTGCTCCGGGATTTGTGTACACAGATTGACGCGCTGGAATCCAGCCTATCCGGCATCGGCGACAGTAAAATGCTGCAGCAGACAGTACAGATCCTTCAAAATGAACCGGAAAAAATCGGAATGTTTTTTTCAACTCCGGTCGATCTGGAGACAAAACGTGTATTTGAAATAAATAACTACGGTTCACAGATGGCTCCATTTTATACAGTACTCGCGATCTGGGTTGGCGCGCTGATTCTG
>Ga0137306_102817_pt1 | contig 13950 bp, 13 predicted proteins | sample Inofroosms_March_FD_97187 | JGI IMG/M metagenome (GOLD analysis project Ga0137306, IMG submission 97187) | Mouse cecal microbial communities from Vienna, Austria - N-Acetylneuraminic and N-Acetylglucosamine D2O microcosms_March | ecosystem: Host-associated > Mammals > Digestive system > Large...
GTCACTTTTGACTGGAAAAGCCTGCTGGGAACGCCGCCCGGTCAGAAACCGGCGAAAGCGTTCAGCTATAAAAACGCAAGAACAGCCGAACAGTGGAAAGCGTGTAAAGATGAGTTGAAACTGCGCTTAAAGGAGAACCTGCAGGCAAAGATTGCTCCTGCTGCAAAGGCGTACGGCATGAAAAAAGCAGGTCCCAAGACCTTTGTGCGGGAAAAGAACGGTCTGGTATCCCGGATTCAGTTGATCGGCTATTTCAGGGGAGGCGGCTATGAAGCTATGAGCTGTTATCTTTGTCCCATATACGCCATAGAGTACGGCATTTTAGGGCTGCCGGGCCATATCTGCCAGGGGGAGAGTTTCCAAAGGATGCATGAAGACTGGGGTGTGATCCAGTATGGCACAGAAGCGGTAGACGCTGCCATGGTGGAACGTATCAACAGAAAATTTGATGATATCCTGACATTTCTGGCGGACGGCGTGCTGCCGGAATGGCAGAAGATTGACAGTCTGGAGACTTACTTTGCAAAAGAGCGCCGGAATTACTTGAAAGCCACAGAGAAAGGTCCGAAGGATCCGAGAACTGGCCGGCCTATGTGGAATCTGGATACGGAGGGAAAACCGGATCCCTGGCGGGCGGACGATTATCTGTTTGGCGTATGGGATCTGCTGAACGGAAAGGAAGCGGAAGGATATGCGCGCCTGGAAGAATGTGTAAGGCACAATTCCGATTATATGAAAGACCGATTGAGAGAGTTCCCGGAAGCCTGCAATGACCCAAGGGACGCCATGGCGGTGATGTACCGCAACGCGCAGCTTTTTCTTGAGACAAGGAAGACGCCGGACGCGGAGCAGCGAAGAAACGCGATTGGGGAGACTTATGAGGAAGTATGCCGGTTTATGCGGTATTACCACGGTCTGGCAAAAAAGACGGGAAGGGATGGATAAATGGGGAGGCGGTTTCCGACAGGATTTTCTCCGGGCAGGGGGATCGGGCTGGTGCATCCGGAGGAATTGGCAGGAGCGGAAAGGGATATCCGGAAAAGATACGCAAAGGAGAAAAATGGGAATATTTTCAGGAGAGATTTATAAGAGTCTCCGAGAGACAAAGTAAGGTGGTGATTGATTATGTTTGACAAGTTTAGGCTAAAAGAAGCAGTTGCCGAATATAAGAAGCGTTTTGTGCAGACACAATGGCCTGATGAAAAATATAAATGGGAGGCGGTAAAGTGTTTCCAGGTTAACTGGGATGTGAATTCTGATGACTTTGCTCAGATGCTTACCAAGTCACTGTCTCAGACTGCAAACTTGCTTGCGTCCGTAAACTATTTTCCTGCACGAATGATTATCAAGTTCGCTGAAATCGCACAGGAAGAAGTTCGAGCTATGTTCATAGAGCTTTTTGATGAAAGCAAGGATGTGTATGAACGTATCGACAGCTTTAAGCAGAAATCCAATATTCTTTTAGAGAAATACGGTAACGGTGCTGCTCAGCATTATCAGTATGAAAATACTATCTGTACATATCTGTGGCTTAGATATCCGGATAAATATTACATCTATAAGCTGGGTGAGATAAAAGCAGTTTCAAGTGAACTGGAAAGCGACTATCTGTTCAAAAAGGGAGCATATGCGGATAATATCCGCAACTTCCTGGCGTTCTACAATGAGATATGTACAGAGTTACAGCAGGATGATGAACTGAAAAATCTTCTTGCATCACAAATTACAGGAACCTGTTATCCGGATCCGGAGTTGAGAACACTTACCATTGATGTTGGATTCTTCATCAGCAGATATTACAAGAAAGATCAAGACGCTCCATTAGGAGATGACTGGTGGCCTACAGATTACACACCAGCTCTTTCTGTAGATGAATGGGAAGCTCTGTTAAATGATGGTGAAGTGTTTACTGAGAGCAGCCTTGAAATGTCTGGCTTACTCAATTATGGGCGAGGAAGACGATGACCGAGTGGAGTTTGTACAGTTTCATCAGAATTATTCATATGAAGATTTTATGATGGGATATAAACCGGTAGAAGACGGATTTGAACTGAAATACGGTATTTTCTATCGCTTCTGTCAGAAGGCCGCAAACCATCCGGATAAAGATTATTTCTTCATTATCGATGAGATTAACAGAGGAAATATGAGTAAGATTTTTGGAGAGCTTTTGATGCTCATTGAAGCAGATTACCGTGATAAGAAGGCTACTCTGGCATATAACGGACTTGGATTTTCAGTACCTATGCGTCTGCATATCATTGGCATGATGAATACTGCGGACAGGAGCTTGGCGATGATCGACTATGCTTTGCGCCGTAGATTCAGCTTCTTTGACATGGATCCGGGATTTGATTCAGAAGGATTTAAGAAGTATCAGGATGCACTGGCTAATGATACGTTTAATACATTAATTGACAAGATCCGGGAGCTCAACAGAGAAATAAAATTGGACAAGTCTCTGGGTAAGGGATTCTGTATCGGACATAGTTATTTTTGTAATGCGGAAGAATGTACTGATGAATGGATGAAGGATGTGGTGGATTTTGATATTCTTCCGATGCTTAATGAATATTGGTTTGATGACACAAACAAAGTGCAGCGTTGGGAAAATCTTCTTAAGGGAGTGTTTCAATGACAAAGGATAAGAACATTTTAATAAACAATGTTTATCATATGCTATCTTATGCTTTTCAAACACTGAACCAGGAACAATATGAGGATGTGGCAACAGAGTCATTTGATGAAATGTATGATCTGCTTGCTGCAATTCTATCCAAAGGGATTGGATTGCAGATTAAGCAGGGATTATATCGGGAATATGTAAATCAAGTAGAAGAGCTTAAATGTCTTAGAGGAAAGATTGATATGCCAGGAACCATCAAAAGGATGCTTGCGTATCAGCGTGTTCTGGTATGTGACTTTGATGAATTATCCGATAACAATCAGATGAACCAAATACTGAAATCTACGGTGCTTCTGTTGTTGCGTCATGCTAAGGTTAAGACGGAGTATAAGGATGATCTCAAAAAGAGGTTGCTGTATTTCTCTAATGTGGACACCTTAGAATTAACCGGTGTGAAATGGTCATCAATACGCTTCCAGAGAAATAATCAGACATACAGAATGCTGATAAGCATATGTCAGTTGATTGCAGAGGGGATGCTGATTACTACGGATAAAGGTGATTACAGGCTGGCATCATTTGTTGATGAACAGAGGATGTGTCGCTTATATGAGAAGTTTATCCTGGAATACTATAATAAGCATTTTACAGATTTGACGGTTAGTGCATCGCAGATTCCGTGGGATCTTGATGATGGCGTAAGAACGATGTTGCCGGTAATGCAGTCGGATATACATTTGCAGAAGGGAAATAAGGTTCTTATCATCGATGCAAAATACTATAGTCATACGACACAGGCACAGTTTGATAAGCATACCATTCATTCCGGCAATCTTTACCAGATTTTTACCTATGTCAAAAATGAGGATTATTCCTTCAAAGATGAGCCTCATGAGGTAGCTGGTATGATTCTGTATGCAAAGACAGAGGAAGAGATACAGCCGGATAACAAATTTATGATGCATGGAAACAGAATCAGTGTGAAAACTCTGGATCTGAATAGACCATTTGCTGAGATTGCCAAGCAGTTGAATGAGATTGCTGAGGACTATTTTGGGGAGGTCTGGTATTGATGAGTAGAGGTACAGGGGCTCATGCGAAGAAAGTGCTTGAAGATGATGAAACTGTAATTTATGAGTATGGTGGCTATAATTTGAATGAGCCAGAATATCGGAATGAAAACCACATTCTTGATGGAACTATAACTATTCGGAAAAGTTGTTTTATTGAGCCAGAAATACATGAGTTCTATATTTTTCTAAGGCATCAAGAGCAAGGTGAGATTCCTGAAATAATAAGTTATAACGAATAAGTAAGCGGCTTCTGGCATAGTGTACCAGAGACCGCTATTTTTTTAATTTTTCCGGTAAAAACTGGTTTCGTAGCCATCGCCTCTGATGGGAATGTCCGGCATCCGGTCAGGGGATTTTCCCATAACATTGCTGATGGATTTGTAATCAACATCCTGACTACATTCGATGATGAGTTCATCATGGACATGACCGCAAATAAAGCAGTAGGAGAGATGTGCCTGAAAGCCTGGCTTACGCCCCGGAGGAACTGCCGGCACGCTTTGTTATCTACTGCCATGGCAGCTTTCCGGGGGATCAGCAGGCAGCCTTTTTGATGTCCTGAGGAAAACGTCCGTTTATATCAAAAGAACGGTTATCCATGTAATAAATCGGATAATGGTTCTTTTTTTGTTAAGGAAAAAGTAAGACTGACGTAACCGGCATGTAAGGCGCCGGTGCTAGGATGGAGAAAGGAAAGAAACTGCCAGACGCGAAAGAAGCATGGGATCTGAGAAGATAGCGGCAGAACTTAAATAATAGGGAGGTTTTTATGGAAATAATGATTGAAACAAAAAGGCTGACAAAATGCTACGGACAGAAGGTGTCAGTCAATCGTCTGGATCTGACGGTTCCATCAGGCTGTGTTTACGGGTTTCTGGGACCGAACGGCGCAGGGAAGAGTACGACGATGAAAATGATTCTGGGACTGATCAGGCCAACGGAAGGGAGGGTGAAGGTGCTGGGGGCGGAGATGAACAGCCGGAACAGGCTGACGATCCTGAAAAATACCGGTTCTCTGATCGAGTCCCCCGCTTATTATGGCCATCTGTCCGGAAAGGAAAATCTGCGGATTGTCTGCACACTGAAAAATATTCCGGAAAAAGAGATCGGTCATGTACTGTCTGTCGTCCGGTTGGAAAATCAGCAGCATAAAAAGGTCAGTCATTACTCCCTGGGCATGAAACAGCGGCTGGGGCTGGCATGCGCTTTGCTGGGACGTCCGAAACTTCTTTTGCTGGATGAGCCGACAAATGGTTTGGACCCTGCCGGCATTCAGGAAATTCGGGAGCTGATTATCAGTCTGCCAAAATTGTATGGTATGACGGTGCTGGTGTCCAGCCATCTGCTGGGAGAGATTGACCAGATGGCGGATCAGGTAGGCATTATCGATCAGGGAAAGCTGATTTTTCAGGATCGTCTGGAAACCCTTCATGAGCACAGCCGGAAGAAAATTTATATCCGTGCCATGAATCAGGGACTGGCGGGGCAGATTCTGTCAGAAAGAGGAATCGTTTATGAAACGGCGGAGGAAGGGCTGCTGTTGCCGGAGATGCCGGATTCCCGCGTCGCCGGATGCGTGTCCCGTCTGGTGTCCGGGGGCGTAGGCGTAATCAGAGTGGAAGAACGGCAGAAAAACCTGGAAGAAATCTTCCTGGGGCTGACCGGAAGCAGATCAAGTTTATGATATGAGGGAGGACGCGGAACGCGGCTGAAAATTCTTCCAGGCTCAGAGGGGGTGAGGGAGGGAAGTCGCGGAACGCAAAACAGCGACGGACCGGACGAACCCCCGGAAGGATTTGCAGACGCGGAACGCGGCTGAAAATTCTTCCAGGCTCAGAGGGGGTGAGGGAGGGAAGTCGCGGAACTTAATTAGGAGGTGTTTGTAATGAGAGAAATGCGGGCGGAGCTGGCTAAGACCAGACATCGGAAAATCTGGCTGAGCATTGCCGGTGTGACAGGTGTGGAACTGCTCTGGTGCTTCTGGATTTTTTCCAGGGCGGAAGGGATGGAACTGTCCAGCGGGTACTATTACGGATTTATGGAGTTTGGCGTGATGAATTCCATCTTTTTCCCGGTGATTTTGGCTGTGGCAGCCAGCAGAGTCTGGGATACGGAGCATAAAGGAGGGACATGGAAACTTTTGGAAACATTGGAGACGAAAGACGCCATTTACCGGTGTAAATTTTTGTTGGGAGCCATATACTGCCTGGCAATCACGGTGGCGCAGATCATTTTTCTGATAGCGCTGTCCCGGATTTTTCATTTTAAACAAGAACTGCCTGCGGATCATATGATCTGGTTCGGAGTCAGCATATTCGCGGTGAGTCTGGCGATTTATCTGATTCAGCAGATTTTATCCATGTATTATGAGAATCAGATCATTCCCCTGGCCGTGGGACTGCTGGGCGCATTCGGCGGACTGTTTTCCAATTTTCTGCCGTCGCAGATTCAGAGGCTGGCAGTCTGGGGGTATTACGGTATGCTGCGCAGTGTCAATCTGGACTGGGACAGGGATACCCGGACCATTACGCTGTATGAGAGGCCAATGGATTATGGATTTCTGATCTTTGTCTTTCTGCTGGCAGCGGCGCTGTACTGGAGCGGAAAAAAACTGTTTTTGAGGAAGGAGTTCTAAGATGGGAGATTTGGCGCTGCTTCGCTGTGTCAGGGCGGAGAAAATGAAGATAAGGCATTCCATGGTCTGGCTGTTTTTCCTGATCGTGCCTGTGCTTCCGGCCATCATGGGAACCGGAAATTATATGATGAACCGGGAGGTTCTGCGATCGGAATGGTATAGCCTGTGGACGCAGCACACATTATTTTATTCAAACTTTTTTTATGGGCCGCTGATTGGAATTTACTGCTCCTATCTGTGGCGGCTGGAACATCTGAACTATAACTGGAACCACTGTATGACGGCGCCGGTTCCGGTGGAGTGTGTCTTCCTGTCCAAACTGATTCAGGTATTTAAAATGACGCTTTTAACCCAGCTATGGACCTGGCTTTTGTATTTTCTGTGCGGGAAATACGCGGGATTGCCGGGAATGCCGCCGGCAACTATGCTGTTCTGGCTGTTCCGGGGCGCCTGCGGCGGTATGGCGGCGGCAGCTCTGCAATTGGTTCTTTCCATGAAAATCCGCAGCTTCTCCCTGCCGGTAGGCATCGGCCTGGCAGGCTCCGTGGCAGGGCTTCTTTTATCCAACGGCGGTTTGGGTCTGTTCTGGCCCTATTCGCTGATGATGCTGGGAATGAATTCCAGTAAGTATGATGATGTATTAAGCTCCCGGCTTTTTCAGTTTGCTGTGGCATGCGTGGTTTTTGTCAGTCTGTTCAGCTATACGGGAATCCGGATGCTTGACCGGCAGGATGTAAGGGCAGCGTAACGGTTTCGGGGGAAAGATCAAAGCACAGGATAAAGCGTTTATACAAACATCAAAAAGATAAAGCCATAGATACGGCGTAATTCCAGATCCGCTGCCATAAGGAAAAAACCCATGGCAGTGGATTTACTCTTTCAGATTTCCTTTCCCGATATGCTTCCGTATAATACCGTCTGTCACATCAAACAATATCTCGGACCCCTGCTTTGTTTTCCTCTGCCGTCCATACACCTGCCCGGCGGTAACCTGATGTTCTCTCCAGTCGCCGCCGTCGTTGCTGTCGTTTAATAAAAGAGGCTGCAGGTTATCCATGGCGTGGGCGAATTTTGCCTCTGCAGTCTGATGCTCCTCAAATTCGTCAAATAAGGCCGTCAGTTCCTGCTTCTGATCTTCGGGCAGAAGGGCATAAATCTTTTCCTTCGCGGCATCCTCCCTCGCCTTCTGGGTTTTCAGATTTTCCGTATCGTAAGCGTAGGTATCCCCGGCTTCGATTTCCACGATATCATGAATCAGGCACATCAGCATCACTTTGGCGATATCCACCGTTTCATTGGAATATTCCCGCAGAAGGTAGGCCATAATTGCCATATGCCAGGCATGCTCGGCGTCATTTTCATTTCTGCCGTGGCCGGACAGATGGGTCTGCCGGAAAATGTTTTTTTCTTTGTCAATTTCCAGAATAAAATCCAGTTGTTTTTTCAGCCGTTCCTCTATGTTGTTGTCAGCCATATAAATACTACCTCCGATATTATTTTATCAAAAAGTTGACGCGGCAGCGCTCAGTTTTCCGTAAAAACAGGCTGTCGTCCCCCGTATTATAACATAAAACGCGCAGATGTAGAAGTTCTTGCGCCATTGCCGCCTTTATGTTAAGATATATTTGTAGTTTCAGGCTGAATTTTGGCGGACAGATAAGAAGCTATTCGCCGTAAATTTACAGCAGCGTAAACCATTTCAGAACAATCTTAATATGGAGGAGGAATATCATTATGAACACTTGTACCGATTGCCTCAGTCGCAATACCTGTGCCAGTGCGGATAAGCCGATGGAGGAATATATCCGTCAGCTCCCCCTGGAGACTGCCCACCATAGAGTGGAAGGTCAGTCCACCAAATGCGGTTTCGGCCTGCAGGGCGTCTGCTGCCGGCTCTGCGCCAACGGACCCTGCCGGGTTACTCCCAAATCCCCCAGGGGCATCTGCGGCGCCAATGCCGACACCATCGTAGCCCGTAATTTCCTGCGCGCCGTAGCGGCCGGCTCAGGATGCTACATTCATGTGGTAGAGAATACGGCAAGACAACTGAAAAACACCGGACTGTACAAAGACAAGATCCGCAGCGAGAAGGCGCTGAACCGTCTGGCGGAGATTTTCGGCGTGACCGGCGAGGACAAATATGATCTGTGCGTGAAAGTGGCGGATAAGGTTCTGTCCGACCTGTACCGTCCCGAATACGAGCCCATGGAGCTGGTGGAGAAGCTGGCTTACGCGCCTCGCGTAAAACGCTGGAAAGAGCTGGGAATTATGCCCGGCGGCGCAAAGGGCGAAGTATTCAACAATGTGGTAAAGACATCCACAAACTTAAATTCCGACCCGGTTGAAATGCTGGTTTCCTGCCTGCGTCTGGGTATTTCCACCGGACTGTACGGTCTGCAGTTAACCAACCTGTTAAATGACGTGGTGCTGGGTGATCCGGAGATCCGTATGGCTCCCGTAGGCATGAACGTGATCGATCCCGATTATATCAATATCCTGATCACCGGCCATCAGCACTCTCTGTTTACATACATCCAGGACCGCCTGCTGGATGAGGACGTGGTGGCGAAAGCAAAAGCTGCCGGAGCCAAAGGCTTCAAGCTAGTGGGCTGTACCTGTGTCGGCCAGGATCTGCAGCTTCGCGGTGCCCATTACACGGAAATTTTCGACGGACACGCGGGCAACAACTATATTTCCGAGGCAGTGCTTTCCTGCGGCGCCATCGACGCGGTGCTCAGCGAGTTTAACTGCACCCTGCCCGGCATTGAGCCGATCTGCGACGAACTGAAGATCAAGCAGATCTGTCTGGACGTGGTGGCCAAAAAGGCAAATGCCGAGTATATTCCGTTTAATTATGAAACCCGTGAGGCGGACGGCGACCGGATTATCGACGAGATCGTTGCGGCATACAAAGAACGCCGGGGCAATGTGCCCATGAAGCTGTTTACCGACCACGGCAATAAGAATTCCCTGACCGGTGTCAGCGAGGGAAGCCTGAAAGCATTCCTGGGTGACAGCTGGAAGCCGCTGATCGATCTGATCGTGGCAGGCAAGATCAAAGGTCTGGCCGGCGTGGTAGGCTGCTCCAGCGTGGCGTACGGCCATGATACGCTGACGGCTGAACTGGCCAAGGAGCTGATTGCGAAAGATATCCTGGTGCTGACAGCAGGCTGTTCCTCAGGCGGACTGGAAAATATCGGCCTGATGACGCCCGAAGCCGCCGAGCTGGCAGGCCCCAACTTAAAGGCTGTCTGCAAACAACTGGGTATCCCGCCCGTACTGAATTTCGGTCCCTGTCTGGCCATCGGCCGTCTGGAGATCGTGGCTACGGAAATCGCGGAGGAACTGGGCGTCGATCTGCCTCAGCTGCCCCTGGTGCTCTCGGCTGCTCAGTGGCTGGAAGAACAGGCACTGGCTGACGGCGCTTTCGCGCTGGCTCTGGGACTGCCTCTGCATCTTGGCGTACCGCCTTTCATTACCGGCAGCGGCGTTGTGACCAAAGTTCTGACCGAAGACATGGTAGGTCTTACCGGAGGCCGCGTGATCGTGGATCCTGACGGCAAGTCCGCCGCCAACCAACTGGAGGCGATTATCGAGGAGAAGCGGAAAGCTTTGAATATTTGACGACAGAGAGGGGGATCTGCCAAGATGAAACGTATTTTTATCGACCCTGCGAAATGTGACGGGTGCAAAAACTGTACCCTGGCTTGTATGGAATCCCACCGGCAGGACGGAGGAAAGGGTCTGTATACGCTGGATCTGACCGATCCGGCCAATCAGTCCCGTAATTTCATTGTCGCTGACGGCAAGGGAGGCTATGCGCCCGTATTCTGCCGTCACTGCGACGTTCCTGACTGTGCGGGCGCATGCATGAGCGGGGCTTTGCAGAAGAACATGGAAAACGGCCTGGTGGAATATGACAAGGAAAAATGCGCGGCCTGCTATATGTGCGTGATGAGCTGCCGTTATGGCGTGCCCGCCATTTCCCCTGACCGGAAGCGGATTATCAAGTGTGATTTCTGCGCCCATCTGGAGGAGGGACCTGCCTGTGTACGGGCCTGTCCCAAGCAGGCCATCGAAGTGAGGGAGGTGTGAGTATGGAGAGATTTGTTATCATAGGAGCCGGCGCCGCCGGTATCAGTGCCGCCCAGGTGCTTCGTGATGTCCGCCCGAAGGATACGATCACCGTGATTTCCACCGATGAGAAGGTACATTCCCGCTGTATGCTTCACAAATATCTGGGCCATGAACGGGACGCCCAGGGCATCAATTTTGTGGATGCGGACTTTTTCGAAAAACATGATATCACCCATATCGCCTGCCAGACGGTGGATAAAATCGACACCGAGGGGAAGATGGTCTGTTACGGGGAGTATTCCGCCCCTTATGACAAGCTGCTGATCGCCACGGGAGCCGGATTTTTCATTCCTCCCATTCCCCATTTCCGGGAGGCGCCCAATGTGTTCGGTTTCAGGGATCTCAGTGACGCCCTGAAGATCGACGAGGCTTTTGCAAGAGGAAAACGGGTATTTATCGTGGGTTCCGGTCTTGTGGGCCTGGATGCAGCTTCCGCTCTGTGCGAGCGGGGTGCCGATGTCACCATCGCCGAGATGGCGCCCCGGGTAATGCCCTTGCAGACTGACGAGTACGCAGCTTCCGTTTATCAGAAAGCTTTTGAGGAACACGGCTGTAAATTCCTGTTAGGCATCGGCGCCAGCGACGCGGTGGTGGACGGAGACGGGAATATCACCGAAGTGATTCTGTCAAACGGCGACCATGTGCCCTGCGACTTTATCATTATGGCGGCAGGCGTCCGTCCCCGGATTCAGATCGCACTGGACAGCGGTATCGCGGCGGAGCGGGCGATTCAGGTGGACGATCATCTGCGTACTTCCGCGCCGGATGTCTATGCGGCGGGAGACTGCACCGGCCTGTCCGGCGTATGGCCCGACGCCATGGCCCAGGGCAAGGCGGCCGCATGGAATATGGCGGGCGTGGAGGAAGTCTATGAGAAGCCTTATCCGTTTAAGAACACCAGCAATTTCTTCGGCGTTACGATGCTGTCCGCCGGTCGGCTGGATCTGACGGAGGGTGCGGATGTTCTGGTACATAAGACGGCCGGCGAATATAAGAAGGCCGTGATTACGGACGGAAAGCTGACAGGATATCTGTCTCTGGGAGATATTTCCAACGAGGGACTGTATCTGTATCTGATCAGAACCGGCACTGATTTAAGCGGGAAAACGGATAAAATTTTCCGACTGACTTTCGCGGATTTCTATGGTATTAATGAGAAAAACGGGGAGTTTGCTTATCAAGTGTAAAAGAATAAAAAAATAAGAAGGATCAGAAGGCTGACAGGTGACAGATTTGCGTAAATCTGATCCGGACAGAGAGAAGAGTGGGCTCTGTATACAGATGCAGGCTCACTCTTTTTCATATCATAGGAAAGTCCTTCAAACTTTCCTATGATACAAAAGGCCCTCCGGGCAGGATCGCACTACTGTGTACGCTATTACACTAAGCTCGAAAGAACCTCGCTAAGTGTAATATGTGTGCGGTGGAAAGGTAAAATGTCGCCAGAGCGGCCCGCCGCAGGCGGAGAATCTGCCAAGGGCAGATTCTTATTCGGAATATTCATGTATGTTATGGAACCGTTAGTTTTGTGAAGCTCGGCGAATTTTTTTACGGTTAAAAATATTTTTCCGATAATTATATATTTTTTTGACAGCCCTCTTGACAGTTCTTATCAGCAGTGCTATGATATTAACGTTGCGAAGCAATCAGAAGAAGAGTATCCACTCTCACCTCAGCACAGACAGTGACTCGGGTTATGCTTTTGAATGAGATATATTGGTATGCTGAAAATTGGCTGTCGATATAGGAAGATTAAGCGTATGGTGGATAGTTTTCTATCCGCTTTTTTTGTGTTTCGGAGGGACTTTACGGATGTTCCGCGACACACAGATGCTCCGTAGGGAGACGCGGCAGTGATAAAAATACCACGGTTGTCCGGATGATATGGGGGTGCACAACAATTAGCGATTTAATGATTAACGAACAAATTAGAGACAAGGAAATTCGTCTGGTTGGTTCCAATGGAGAACAGCTGGGAATTATGTCTGCGAAGGAAGCTTTAAAGATGGCGGTTGAAGCCGAGCTGGATCTGGTAAAGATTGCGCCGAACGCCAAGCCGCCGGTATGCAAGATCATCGACTACGGCAAGTTCCGCTATGAGCAGGCCAGAAAAGAAAAAGAGGCCCGCAAAAAGCAGAAAACCATTGAGATCAAAGAAGTTCGTCTGTCTCCCAACATTGAGGAAAATGATCTGAATACCAAGATCAGCGCAGCCAGAAAGTTCCTGACAAAAGGGGACAAGGTAAAAGTGACGCTGCGGTTCCGCGGACGTGAGATGAGTCATATGGCCAATTCAAAACATATTCTGGATGATTTTGCCGAATCTTTGCAGGATATCGCTGTGGTAGATAAGCCGTCTAAAGTAGAAGGCAGAAGTCTGGTCATGTTTCTGACGGCGAAGCGTTAGAGAAATAGGATACGGAAAATAAAGGAGGACACAAATTATGCCAAAAATGAAAACCAGCAGAGCAGCTGCAAAGCGTTTTAAAAAGACCGGAACAGGTCAGTTAAAAAGAATGAAAGCCTACAAGAGCCATATCTTGACCAAGAAGTCTACCAAGAGAAAGAGAAACCTGCGTAAAGCAACCATCGCCGATGCGACAAACGCAAAGGTAATGAAGAAAATTTTACCTTACTTATAATTTGCTCAGGATAGAATAAAGGAGGAAGACTGGAATGGCAAGAGTAAAAGGCGGAATGAACGCAAAAAGAAGACATAATAAAGTATTAAAGCTTGCAAAAGGCTATAGAGGCGCAAGATCCAAACAGTACAGAGTGGCAAAGCAGTCTGTTATGCGGGCACTGGCTTCATCTTATGCCGGCAGAAAGCAGAGAAAGAGACAGTTCAGAAGACTGTGGATTGCCCGGATCAATGCGGCCGCAAGAATGAACGGACTGTCCTACAGCAAGTTTATGTACGGCTTAAAGCTGGCCGGCGTGGAGATGAACAGAAAGATGCTGGCTGAGCTGGCTGTCAACGATGCCGCCGGTTTCACCAGACTGGCAGAAGTGGCAAAAGAAAAAATCGCTTAAAAAGCCGATCAAAAAATTTGCCGAATCTTATAAAAAAACGGTTGACAAACCATAGAGTTAATGATATAATCTATTTCGCTGGTTGAGATAACAGCCAGCGAAAATCGGAGCGTGGCTCAGTTTGGTAGAGCGTCCGGTTAGGGACCGGGAGGTCGCAGGTTCGAATCCTGTCGCCCCGACGAGAAACAGTCTTCTGAATGAAAAGAAGGCTGTTTTTTTGGATTAAATTTGGTCAGAAATTGACTGCAAAAAACATGTTTCTCAGGAATCAGGTGTTCCGTGATATATATGTATCAGGATGCGGAGGCAGACAATTAACATGCATAATAAGAAAAGAATGCTTCAGATCAGTATTATACTGATGCTGCTGATGGCTATTTGGCCGGACGGTTGTCAGGAAAATAGCGTAAAGGCTGAGGCGGCAGCGCAGTCTGAGGTAAAAGCAG
>Ga0137306_102818_pt1 | contig 13948 bp, 9 predicted proteins | sample Inofroosms_March_FD_97187 | JGI IMG/M metagenome (GOLD analysis project Ga0137306, IMG submission 97187) | Mouse cecal microbial communities from Vienna, Austria - N-Acetylneuraminic and N-Acetylglucosamine D2O microcosms_March | ecosystem: Host-associated > Mammals > Digestive system > Large...
ATCAGTGCGGCACGATGCAGTTATCCCCTGGTGATCGGCTTTTTCAGTATACAGACGGCGTGACAGAAGCAACGGATAAGGACGGCAGGCTCTATGGCATGGGACGGCTGGGAGAAATCCTTGCACAGAATGCAGCTTTGCCGCCGATGGAACTGCTAGGCAAAATAAAAGAAGATATTGATGCTTTTGTGGGCGATGCGCCGCAGTTTGACGATATTACCATGTTATGTCTGGAATACAAGGAAAGGATGCATAATGAAGGAATTGAGAGTTGATGCCACAGTAGAAAATATAGAAAAAGTGACGGCGTTTGTGGATGAGCAGTTAACACAGCTAAATTGCCCGATGAAAGCACAGATGCAGATTAACATTGCTATTGACGAACTCTTTGGAAATATTGCGCACTATGCCTACAATCCCAAGACAGGTTCGGCAACTGTCCGTATTGATGTCTTGCAAGAGCCTCTTTCTGTGGTGGTGACGTTTATCGACAATGGCAAGGCTTATAACCCGCTCGCCAAAGAAGACCCTGATGTGGCACTTGCGGCAGAAGAGCGGGAAATTGGCGGGCTTGGCATTTATATGGTAAAGAAGAGCATGGATGAAATTTCTTATGAATATAAGGATGGGCAGAATATTTTGCGCATTAAGAAAAAGATTTAGAATACACACAAGTAATGGATGGACTGGATCAGCGTTCCAGAGTCATTCTGGAACATTACATCGAACAGATGCTGTCAAAAGCTTTTGCAGAACAGCAGGGGCATATTTGCAGGGACTTTTGGATGCTTTTCAGATTTTGTGCGGTCTGGGGATTCTTTTGACAAATAAAAACGTAGAAAAGAAAATAGGTTACTTAAAAAACGGCTTGCCAAAATAAATGGTAAGCCATTTTTAGAAGGAATCATGGAGAAAATAAACAACTTCTATACAAATTCTATCATTTCTGCCACTTCTTCTTGTGTAAGCCGGCGTTCAAGACGTGTTTTTTTTATCAATTCGCCTAATTTTGGATCAACTCCAGTTAGCATTGGATGGCGAAGCGGCGAATTACTACCGGTATATGGAGTACCGAAGGAACCACGAAGTAAATTTCTCTGAAATGACAGAAAAGGAACTGGACAGCATTTTTGTTATAGATGAACACAAGATGAGGATGGATATATTGCGATAGGGAAAGTAGGTGATGTATTGTTTGTAGTATTTACAGAACGAAAGGAAACGATTCGATTAATTTCGGCTAGACTTACAACTAATGCAGAAAAGGAGCTTTATTATGATCAGAACATTAATTATTGAGAGTGGACAAAAACCTGTGAAAGAACAATTAAAGCAAGCGGCGTAAAAGTGCCATTTGCTGGGGCTTTTATTTTTCTTTTAAAAGAACTGAACAGTGATTAGGGAAAATGTAATTGATTTTTTCCTTGTATCATTTTATTAGGGACTGTTTCGCATAAATTGCGGAATCCGCTCATTCATTTACAAATCCTGTCATTTCCTTTCACCTGAAAGCACATAAAACTATTACTTTATTAAATTTTCACACAATTTTAGCACTCACCTATTGACAGTGCTAACAATCGGTGGTAATGTTATATCAGAAATAGAACAAAGAATATTCAGAGCAGTGTATGGAATATTTCTATTTACGGACAATAGTATATGTAGAATTGGGAAGGAGGAACCCTTATGAATATTCAGAAATTTACACAGAAATCAGTGGAGGCCATCAATGGTTGTGAGAAGCTGGCATACGAATATGGCAACCAGGAAATTGAACAGGAGCATCTGCTTGTCTCACTGTTATTACAGGAGGATGGACTGATTCCCAAATTGATTGAAAAGATGGAGATCAATAAAGATCATTTTATTCAGAATGCGCAGAAAGCTTTGGCAAAGAGGGTAAAGGTGTCTGGCGGGCAAATCTATATGGGTCAGCATTTAAATAAAGTGTTGGTCAGCGCTGAGGACGAGGCAAAGAAAATGGGTGACGAGTATGTATCAGTAGAGCATCTATTTTTGACATTGCTGAAATATCCTAATCAGGCTTTAAAAGAAATTTTTAAGGAGTATGGAATTACTAGAGATCGTTTTTTGCAGGCGCTTGCCACTGTCAGGGGAAATCAGAAAGTAGTTTCTGACAATCCAGAGGCAACGTATGATACCTTGACAAAATATGGTTATGATATGGTGGAACGAGCCAGAGATCAGAAGCTTGATCCAGTAATCGGAAGAGATAATGAGATCAGAAATGTGGTACGTATTTTATCCCGAAAGACCAAAAATAATCCTGTATTGATCGGTGAACCTGGTGTTGGTAAGACAGCAGTAGTGGAAGGGCTTGCACAACGGATTGTGCGGGGAGATGTGCCAGAAGGGTTAAAGGATAAGCGTTTGTTTGCTTTGGATATGGGAGCACTTGTGGCAGGGGCTAAATATCGTGGTGAATTTGAGGAGCGCTTAAAGGCTGTCCTGGATGAGATTAAGAGTAGTGATGGACAGATTATTTTGTTTATCGACGAATTGCATACCATTGTAGGTGCTGGCAAGACAGAGGGAGCTATGGACGCCGGACAGTTGTTAAAACCTATGCTTGCCAGAGGAGAACTGCACTGTATTGGGGCTACTACCTTAGATGAATATCGAGAATATGTGGAAAAGGACGCAGCCTTAGAGCGAAGATTTCAGCCAGTACATGTGGAAGAACCTACCGTGGAAGATACCATTTCCATTCTCCGTGGATTGAAAGACAGATATGAAGTCTTTCATGGTGTAAAAATAACAGACAGTGCATTGGTATCAGCGGCGGTGCTCTCTAACCGCTATATCAGTGACCGTTTCCTGCCAGATAATGCCATTGACTTAGGGGATGAAGCATGTGCATTGATTAAGACAGAATTAGATTCCATGCCCACAGAGCTGGACGAGCTGCAGCGCAAAGTCATGCAGATGGAGATCGAGGAGGCTGCACTGAAAAAAGAAGAAGATCGTCTCAGTAAAGACCGTCTGGAGACTTTGCAAAAGGAACTTGCTGATCTCAAAAATGAGTTTCAGTCAAAAAAAGCGCAGTGGGATAATGAGAAAAAATCAGTGGAGAAGGTACAGAAACTGCGGGAAGAGCTGGAAGCAATTAATAATGAAATTGCGATGGCGCAGCAGAATTATGATCTGGAAAAGGCAGCAGAATTGCAATATGGAAGGAAACCAGAATTGCAGCGTCAATTGGAAATCGAGGAAGAACAAGTAAGAAACAAAGACTTAAGTTTGGTTCATGAAAATGTCAGCGAAGAGGAAATTGCTAAGATTATTTCTCGTTGGACGGGTATTCCAGTAGCAAAATTAACAGAGAGTGAACGCAATAAGACACTGCATTTAGATGATGAGCTTCATAAACGGGTAATTGGACAGGAGGAAGGCGTTACGAAAGTGACAGAGGCGATTATTCGCTCCAAGGCAGGAATCAAGGATCCCAGCAAGCCGATTGGTTCGTTCCTGTTTTTGGGACCGACTGGCGTTGGTAAAACAGAGCTCGCCAAGGCACTTGCCGCCAGCTTATTTGATGATGAAAATAATATGGTGCGTATTGATATGAGTGAGTATATGGAGAAATATTCTGTCTCTCGTCTGATTGGAGCGCCTCCTGGATATGTAGGTTATGAGGAGGGAGGTCAGCTCACAGAGGCAGTCCGCAGGAAACCTTATTCTGTGGTATTGTTTGATGAGGTGGAAAAGGCCCATCCAGATGTATTTAATGTGCTGCTGCAAGTGTTGGACGATGGAAGGATTACAGATTCTCAGGGGCGCACAGTTGATTTTAAGAATACCATATTAATTATGACATCGAATCTGGGGTCATCTTATTTGTTGGAGGGGATTGCTGACAATGGTGAGATCAAGCCGGAATGTGAAAAAGCAGTGCTAGATGAGCTCAAAGGCAGTTTCCGGCCAGAATTTTTAAATCGTTTGGATGAGGTTATTCTGTTTAAGCCTTTGACGAAGCATAATATTGGCGGAATCATTCATCTTCTGATGGCAGATTTGAATCAACGTCTGGCAGAACGGGAAATCTCTTTGGAGTTAAGTGCCAATGCGCAGCAATTTATTGTGGATCATGGCTATGACCCAGTGTATGGCGCTAGACCGTTGAAACGATATCTGCAAAAGACAGTGGAAACTTTGGCTGCAAAATTGATTCTTGCCGATCAGGTGAGAGCAGGAGATGTTATTTTGATTGATGTGGAGAATGGTATGTTGACCGCAAAGTGTAAGAATTAAATTTTATCTTATCAGAGAAGAGCCTGTTTTTATAAGTGGTAAGTGAAATAAATGGAACTTGTTGGCAGGGAGCCTTTGCTTGAGATAATAAAAAGGGATTGTGGTACTTAAAAGCAAGGATATAAGATGTGAAAATTTTTTGCTTACTGTATCTTTGAATGATAGTATGACAGTCCCTTTTTGTTGTCTGCGGCTTGGGGGATGATCAGCCTCATAAAAATAAATTTATCCGTTTTCAAATTAATCTGAAAGGTCTGAATCACTATTTTTAGGGGTGTGAATAGTTACATAGAATATCACATATAATACAGCCTTTCAATCATATATTACATAGAAGTTTCTATGGAGTAGTTGCTGGATGAAGGAAAAAAAACATTGGAAACAGATTTGGGAAGGCACTAAGAAACTGCATTTTTGGAGAAAGTGCCTGGTATTTGATTTATTTTGTATCTGCCTGGCTTTTGCTGTTATAATGAGTGGTGCCGGAAGAGGCGGGAAAGTGAAACAGGGGTTGAAAACAGTGCTGCAAAGACAAGAAGACATAGAACACACATCAGCGAAAGTACAAGGAGATACAGGGGAACCGGAAGATGAAATAAAAGACAATCAAACAGAAGAACAGAATTTGGAGAAGAAGAAAGTGGCTTTGACTTTTGATGATGGGCCGCATCCGCAATATACACCGGAGATGATTGCTGGATTAAAGGAACGCAATGTAAAAGCCACTTTTTTTCTGCTAGGTCAGGAAGTGGAAAAATATCCTGAGATAGTAAAACAGCTCCATGAGGAAGGACATCAGATAGGAAATCATTCTTATAAACATGAACAGTTGAGTAAGCTCTCAATGGAACAGGCTTGTCAACAGGTGACTCGTACCAATGAAATGATTTTTGACATTACAGGTGTTTATCCTTCTTATATTCGGCCGCCTTTTGGGGATTGGCATGAAAAACTCGATTGCGAAGTAAATATGATTGAAGTGCTCTGGGATGTAGATACCCTCGACTGGTCCAGCAAGAACCATGCACAGATTGTAAATAAAGTGCTTAAAAATATTAAGGAAAACGACATTATTTTGATGCATGATGGTTATGAAACCTCAGTGACAGCGGCAATGGAGATCATTGACACGCTGAAAAAGCAGGGCTATGAATTTGTGACCGTGGATGAGTTGATATTTGAGTGAGATGGAATCTGTATGGTTTTCAGAGAATGATAATGATCTCTGTCACAGACCAAATACCATTTAGAGGCCCATGACAATTTGCCGATGTGTTTGCGGCAGGTGGTTATCAATCATTGCGTGAAATAATAAAAATACAAAATGGAGAAATATAAAATCGACAAAATCGGCAAGTTTTCGACCAATAATGGCATTGATTGTTAATGTTGTTTTTGGATATAATGAAAGAAAACTTAGAAAGGTTTCTGAATTATTATGAAAATTGCGGTATGTGATGACTGCCAACAGGATGTTATACAAATTAAAACGATGTTCGACAGAGAGCATGATGTAACTCTTTATACAGATGCAAGGAATTTTATAATGGATATAGAGGAAAAAGAGGTAAATTTTGATTTGTATCTGATTGATATTTATATGGACGCCATTAATGGCATAGAGGTAGCAAAGCGAATACGAGGGAGAGATGAAGATGCAGTGATCTGTTTTATTTCATCCAGTGATGCTTTTTATCGGCAGGCATATGATCTCTATGCTATCCAGTATCTTTTAAAACCTATCCAGAAGGATGAAGTGGAGAAATTAATCAGTCGAGTCTCACAACAGATGTCCAAGGATAAAGCGTCGTCCCTTCAATTTCGATTCCGAGGTCAGATGGGTTCTGTTCCCTATCGGAAGATTTTATTTATCAGCAGCAAAGAACATACTATTTTGGTTCAGTGCCAAGATGGGAATGTACAGAAATTTAAAGGCAAGTTAAATGAGGTTGCCTTACGTGTATGCGGAGATACTTTTTTTAGATGTCATCAGAGTTTTATTGTCAATATGTACCATATTGACAGATTACATGGAAATGAAATTTTTATTTCCGGCTACCGGATTCCGATTTCCAGGCGCTATCTGCCGGAGGTCAGGAGGCGTTATCAGGAAATTTTGTTTGAGGAGATGGATTGATGAAGTCAACGGTATTGCGGGAATTATCGGTTTTTTGGTCACTGCTTCATATTTTAATTCTCTTTATATTGCTCTATCGTTCCAAATATTCTAAGAAAAAGACATTGGTGCTGACAGGAATTTTTATGGGACCACTGGTGTTTTTGAATGTTATTGGACTTACTATTTTAGGAAATGAAAAAATGGGACAGATGTTTGTATTGACTTGTACCATTCCAAGCTTGTTTTTTTTCTATCTGATTTCTAAAGATCAAAAATGGCGCTTTCTGTTTACTTTTTGTTTGGCTGATACAGTGGCATATTGGGTGATGATTGTCACTAATTTATTGGATTATTATTTGGGCAAGGAACAGTGTGTTTTAATGCTGATCAGCAGATTGTTATTATTTCCATTGATTGAATGGGTTGCTTATCATATACTCAGGAAGCCTTATCTGGAATTGCAGGAATCTGTCTCCAAAGGATGGGGAATTTTTACAGCGATGGTGGCATTGTATTATCTGCTGTTGATTGTAATGGCTAATTTTCCGACTATTATCACGAAACGTGAAGAATATATGCCAGCATTGTTATTGGTATTGGTGCTTATGCCTTTAACTTATGCCACAATTTTTGTATCTCTTTACCGTCAGCTTCTTTTATATCGTAAACGGCAGAGTGAACGAATTTGGCAGGAGCAGAAAATACATTTAGAGGCGCAGCTTGACAGTCAGCAAAATCTTCGTAAACTACAGCATGACTTGAAAGCTCATACAATAACTTTGTCTGGTCTGCTTGTATCTGGAAAAATTGATGAGGCACAGAGTTATATGTGGGATATGGTCTATGACATGGATGCCTCTTTGCAGCAATTTTGTGCAAATCCATATCTTAATTCTGTGTTCAGCCATTTTTCACAGAGATTTAAAAAATTAGAGATGGAACTTGAATTGGATCTAAAGATTGGGGATGAAGAGCTTCCCTATATGGAGCTGTGCCAAATTCTTTCCAATGGACTGGAAAATGCTTGGGATGCTTCCAGCGAACTGCCTCCTGATAAAAGGAAAATCTCTTTACAGATGCGTTACAACAAAGATTATTTAGTTATTAGAATGAAAAACCGTTGTAAAAACAATTTGTGTATCGAAGAAGGAAATTTACCTAAGAGTACAAAGGGTGGGGCAGAGCATGGGTTCGGCCTGAGAACCATACAGGAGGCAGCCAGAAAATTGGATGGTGAGATGACATGTTATACCAAAAAAGGAATGTTTATTTTGGATGTTATGATACATATAGAACCAAGGCACCTTTAAAATAAGAAAGTGACGAATGGGAGAATTCATGCTATAATGAGTACAAAGGAGGGATCTCCCATGAATTTATTTGATTATATGAGGGAGCAAAATCAACAAAAGGATTCTCCCTTAGCGAGCCGTCTGCGTCCAGTGACATTAGAGGAAGTAGCGGGGCAGCAGCATATTATAGGAAAAGATAAACTTTTGTATCGGGCAATACAAGCAGATAAGTTAAGTTCTGTTATATTTTATGGACCGCCGGGAACTGGTAAAACAACACTTGCAAAAGTGATTGCTAATACCACTAGCGCAGATTTTACTCAGATCAATGCCACCTCAGCGGGTAAGAAAGATATGGAAGCGGTAGTACAACAGGCAAAAGACAATCAAGGTATGTTTGGAAAAAAGACCATATTGTTTATAGATGAGATTCATCGTTTTAACAAGGGACAGCAAGATTATCTGCTTCCTTTTGTGGAAGATGGCACAATTACCTTGATCGGGGCAACAACAGAAAATCCCTATTTTGAGGTCAATGGGGCGTTGTTGTCTCGATCAATTATTTTTGAATTAAAACCTCTGTCAAGAGAAGATATTTGTTCTATTCTGCAGCGTGCTGTGACGGATGAAGAAAAAGGGATGGGTGCTTATCGTGTTGTGATTGAGGAGGAGGCGCTTAAGTTTCTGGCGGATGCGGCAAATGGAGATGCCAGGGCAGCATTGACAGCAATTGAATTGGGTGTGTTGACAACACCTCAGGGAGAAGATGGAAAGATCCATATTACCCTTGCTGTGGCTGCTGAATGTATTCAAAAGCGAGTGGTACAGTATGATAAAGGGGGTGACAATCATTATGACACGATCTCTGCTTTTATCAAGAGTATGCGTGGTTCTGATCCAGATGCAGCAGTTTATTATCTGGCAAAAATGCTATATGCTGGCGAAGATATCAAATTTATTGCCAGGCGTATTATGATCTGTGCCTCAGAGGATGTGGGCAATGCAGATCCACAGGCATTGATGTTGGCAGTCAGTGCTGCACAGGCAGTGGAGCGTGTGGGAATGCCAGAAGCACAGATTATTTTATCTCATGCGGTAACATATGTAGCGAGTGCCCCCAAGAGCAATGCTGCATGTGTGGCTATTGGTCATGCAATGGAAGTTGTGAAAAGTACACAGACAGCTCCTGTACCAGTACATTTAAGGGATTCTCATTATCCTGGAGCACAGAAATTAGGGCGCGGCACAGGTTATCTATATGCCCATGATTATAAAGACCATTATGTTGCGCAACAATATCTTCCAGATGGATTGACAGACAAGAAATTTTATCAACCAACAGAAAATGGTTATGAGAAACAGATCCGAGCGCATCTGATGTTTTTGAAACAGGAAGACCATTAATTTTTGAAAATGGGGTAGTTCACAGAAGGACAGGAATTGAAAATTTGCATAAAAAGTCCGTCAATCAAAGACATTTGTAGATTTGTCAAAGAAACTACTTTACAATTTGTGCAGAATAGTGCATAATAAGGGAAGTTTGTTAGTAGTCAAATATCAAGACTTCAGGAGGATAAAACAATGCAGTCATTTCAGGAAATGAGCAAGGAAGAATTATTACAGGAGAAAACAGAGCTGGAGGCGGCTTATCAAAAGTATGCCCAAAGCGGGCTGAAGTTGGATATGTCTAGAGGAAAGCCTTCTGTGGAGCAGTTGAATTTGTCTATGGGAATGATGGATGTGCTCAATAGTGGCACGGATCTTGCATGTGAGGATGGAACAGACTGTCGGAATTATGGTGTGCTGGATGGGATTCGTGAGGCGAAAGTGTTACTGGGAGATATGATCGAATGTCATCATGATAATATTATTATATATGGAAATTCCAGTCTGAATGTTATGTTTGATACCATTTCACGTTCTATGACCAACGGTGTGATGGGCAGTACACCTTGGTGTAAATTGGATAAAGTAAAATTTTTATGTCCAGTTCCAGGGTATGACAGACATTTTTCGATTACAGAATATTTTGGAATTGAAATGATCAATGTGCCAATGCTTGCCACTGGTCCAGATATGGATATGGTGGAGGAGCTGGTTAGCCAGGATGCAGCGATCAAAGGTATCTGGTGTGTGCCAAAATATTCTAATCCTCAGGGAATCACATACTCAGCTGAGACTGTGCGCCGTTTTGCAAGACTTAAACCTGCGGCAGAGGATTTCCGTATTTATTGGGATAATGCTTATGGTGTACATCATTTGTATGATCTTGATCAGGATCATTTGGTGGAGATTTTAGCTGAGTGTAAGCGTGTCGGAAATCCAGATTTGGTATATAAATTTTGCTCTACTTCTAAGATCAGTTTTCCAGGTTCTGGTGTGGCGGCAATTGCTACTTCCAAGAATAACCTGGTGGATATAAAAAAACAGCTTCAAATCCAGACAATTGGTCATGATAAAGTAAATCAATTGCGTCATGTGAGATTTTTTAAGGATATCTATGGCATGACAGAGCATATGAAAAAACATGCCAATATTTTAAGGCCAAAGTTCGAAATGATTTTAGATACCCTTGAGAGAGAACTGAGCGGCAGAGGAGCAGGAACCTGGATTGCTCCTAAGGGTGGTTATTTTATGGCATTTGAGGCGTTAGAAGGCTGTGCTAAGGCAATTGTTGCTAAGGCAAAGGAAGCAGGGGTTACTATGACGCCAGCAGGAGCGCCCTATCCTTATGGTAAGGATCCAAAGGACAGTACTATTCGTATCGCCCCTTCTTATCCAACTTTAGAAGAATTAAAGACAGCGACCGATATTTTTGTGACATGTGTAAAACTAGTAACAATTGACAAGATGCTAAAGAATAAGTAAAATAGAGAACAAAGGGATTTGTGTAATAGTTGAAGGCAAGGCAGCCAGGATTTGTGGGAAACCACGAATTGTGGCTGTTTGGCGGTGCAAATGCATATTAATTTCAGTGGGCAATGTACCACAAGGTACTTAGGAAAATAGTCATGTTAAGTACTTTGTGGGTATACATGGATATTTGAAGTCAGAAATTGTAGAAATTTTTGAAGGCGCACGATACAAGTGTATGAAGGGGCAGAAAGAAGGTGATAACATGGATATAGCTGATAAATTTAATGAAAGTGTGACCAGTTGGGAAACGGTGATTTTCTTATATAATTCAGCGTTGAAAGAGGTGGAGACTAAACTTGAAATATTAAATGATGAGTTTCGTCACATACATAAGTATAATCCAATTGAATATATCAAATCGCGGATTAAAACACCAGAAAGTATTGTGAAGAAATTAAAACGAAATAATTATGAGAGCACGATTGATAATATGGTTAGCCATGTAAATGATATTGCAGGGATTCGCCTTGTCTGTTCTTTTACCTCAGATATATACCGTTTGGCAGAGATGATAGGGAGACAGAATGATCTCACTGTCGTATCAGTCAAGGATTATATAAAAAAACCTAAGGAAAGCGGATATAAGAGTTATCATATGTTGGTAACAGTACCTATTTTTCTGACGGACAGGGTAATTGATACCAAGGTGGAGATCCAGATTCGTACCATTGCTATGGATTTTTGGGCTAGTTTGGAACACAAGATCTATTATAAATTTGAGGGAGATGCTCCAGAATATATCAGTAGAGATTTGCGGGAGTGTGCTGGAATTGTTTCTAAACTGGATGCAAAAATGCTTTCCCTGAATAATGCAATTTTGCAGGCCAAGAAAGAGCAAGAGGCAAAGTAGATAGTATGAAGATTAGCATTTTAACAGAAAATACAGTATATAAGCGCGGATTTTTGGGGGAACATGGCTTATCTGTGTTAATTGGGACAGAAGACAAACACTATCTTTTTGATACAGGCCAAAGTAATGTTTTTTTGCACAATGCAGCGAGATTAAAGCTCTCAATAAAAGAATTGAATGGCATAATTTTAAGTCATGGTCATTATGATCACTGTGGCGGGATGGAAAACCTGCCACAGCAGGACAAAGAAATTCCAGTGTATATTCAACAGAAGGCATTTGAGAAAAAGTATACCGAGAATCTCAAAACTGGAGAGTTACGTTATATTGGAATAGAAAATATAGAGAATTGGCCAGAATGGGGGAAATTGCATAAGCTGCAGGGAGGTTGTAGCAAAATTAGTGAAGGAGTTTATTTATTGTCGGAAATTCCTTATATAACAGAATTTGAGCCATTTCCCAAAGCCTTTTGGAAAGATTGTAAGCAGAGTACTCAGCCAGAGTTAATTGTAGATACAATGGAAGATGAGCAGCTTTTGGTAATAGAAAATACACAGGGGCTGTGTGTATTTGCGGGCTGTGCACATCCTGGAATTATCAATTGTCTGCGCTATGTGCAGTCTGTTTTTCCAAATACACATATTCACAGTCTAGTGGCAGGAATGCATCTGAAGGGGTGTGGGATGGAACGAGTGCAAAAGACCATTTTGGCACTTCAGGAGATGGAAATTGATCGTATTATTCCGTTGCACTGTACGGGAATTCGCGCAATTGCAGCGATACGGGAAGCGCTGGGTTCATCTTGCCTTCTGGCAGGGGCTGGAAAACAAATTGAATTCTAACAGCAAGAATGCCAGGGGCATTTGAATAGGAGATTGATATGAAACAAAACAAAAGTGTAATGTATATATTTTTGGAGGGAGCGGCAGCAGTATTCGTGATATTGATGCTGGGATTTTTTCCTCTGTTTTATCAAAATAACTATATTGATATTTCTTCTGCAAAGCTTTCTTTTTTTCGTGTATGTGTGATTGGATTATTTTTATTTATTGTTGTTTTTGCAGCGTTGGATTGGCTGCAGCGCTTTAAGGAGGAAATGTTGGTAAACAGCAGAGTTCCTCAGAATAAGAAGACAGAGAAGCAGCGTGTAACTGAGGTGATCAGAGAATATCTGTCAGGAGTATCAATTCCAGCCTGGTTTGCAGTGGTTTTTGTTGTAGGGATCTGCATTGCTACTATTTTTTCTATTAATCCATTGGAGTCTTGGCAAGGAAAAGAGGGGCGCAAGCTGGGGGCAATGGTGTGGTTACTTTGTGTTGCCATGTATATGATGCTGAGTAAGTATCTAAGGCCTGGAAAGTGGATGATCTGGACATTTTTGGTATCGAATATACTGGTATGTATTTTGGCAATTCTCAACTTTTGGACTATTGATCCTCTGGGCATGTATGAAAATTTGATGGAAGCCCAGCATACAATGTTTATCAGTACGATTGGAAATGTCAATGCCTGTGTCAGTTATCTGTGTATGGTGCTGCCCGCTGGGATGGTGCTGTATTTTCTCTGTAAAGATAGAAAATTACAGGTGATTACAGGCATATTCCTTGTATTGGGATTTTGGACATGTTATTGTACAAAGAGTCAGAGCTGGCTGTTGGGTATAGGCGCTGCTTTTTTAGTATTGCTCTGGTTTGCTATGTGTGATCATTTTCATATGCGAAGGTTTTTGGAGCTTTGTAGTTTATTCTGGGTTAGCAGTGTTCTGATGAAACTTACACTTTCTATAGGGAAAATGAAAAATTATTTGGGGCTGATGTTTCGATATTTTATGGCAGAAGGATTTCAAAATAGAGTAATGCTCAATGGATTTGTGTTACTTGTCATGGGTATACTGTTTGGAGGAGGAATTTTCTATATTTGGAAAAGAGAAAAGAAAGAAAAGGAATTGCCATATCATACATTGCGCAAAGGTGTATTTTTATTTTTTGCATTGACGGCAGTATCAGCAGTATTGCTGTTAGTGGCAGCAAATCTAAACAGAAATAGCTGGGAGGGCATATTTTCCTGGTTAAATCATCTTAAGTTACAAGACTCTTTCGGAAGCAGCAGAGGTTATATCTGGAGGATTTCTGTAAAATCATGGCTGGATATGCCATTCTGGAAAAAGCTTACAGGCTATGGAGTAAACTGTTATCATATGCTGATTCAGCAGTACGGCGGGGAAGGGGTTGCGGATGTATTTGGCGGTGCAATCTTAGTCGATGCCCACAATGAATTCTTGCAGTTTATGACTACAATGGGAATAGTGGGAACAGTTGGTTATTTTGGATTGTTGGTCAGCACAGCTGTTAAATCTTTCAAAAAATATGTAAAGCAGCCAGAATTTTTATTGGGAGTAGCAGTAGTTTGTGGTTATGCTGCTCAGGCAATGGTAAATAATCCTACAGTGTTTTTGACCCCATATTTGTTTTTAATGTTGGGAATTATAAGGAGTAT
>Ga0137306_102819_pt1 | contig 13940 bp, 12 predicted proteins | sample Inofroosms_March_FD_97187 | JGI IMG/M metagenome (GOLD analysis project Ga0137306, IMG submission 97187) | Mouse cecal microbial communities from Vienna, Austria - N-Acetylneuraminic and N-Acetylglucosamine D2O microcosms_March | ecosystem: Host-associated > Mammals > Digestive system > Large...
CTGGCGTACAGCCTTTTTCATATGTCTTTGCTTAATTATCAGAAACATGTGCCGTACCGAAAGCACATGCTTGTGTCAGATACGTTATTCCGCCAAATCTACGCCGTCTGACTCTGTCTCCGGAATCCGCATCTCATAAATCCGGTAATATTCCTTCGTTTCCATATTCTTTTTTGTCGCACAGCGGTTTCGTGAAAGAAAACGGGTCAGCGCATAGCAGTCCACCCAGATCTCATTGTTCCCTTCCTTCTGGGATTCGTCAAAAATCAACTGCAGTCCCCAGTGCAGATGGGTCTCATCAATATTATTGACATTTTCCTCCGCACTGTAGCCGGTATGCCCCATATAACCGATCACATCGCCGGCCGTCACGATGCTGCCTTCTTTCAGGGATTTATTAAAAGGGAAATTCTGGCGCAGATGGGCATAATAATAATAGCGTTTTTTGTCAAAGCTGCGGATTCCAATCCGCCAGCCGCCGTACTGGTTCCAGCCGATGGCCTCTACATAACCGGATTCAATGGCAATAATCGGTGTTCCTGTCTGTCCCATCATATCATGGCCCAGATGCTGGCGGCGGTAACCGTAGGACCGGGCAACGCCAAAATCATCATAATCACTGTATTCATATCCTTTCGCCACCGGTGAAAAAGCCCGCAGACCGTACTTCTTTTCCCAGTGAGTCGCCTCCGGATTCCCCTCGGCCGGCACCTCGATTTCATACTCCCCGACCAGGCCGCCGAGCACCGCAGTATAGGCCTCCAGATAATACGAATAATATTGTCTGCCCTGGGCATACGCAGCCATGGTCTGGCCGCTGTCAGTCAGCGCCTGAACCAGATCCTGCATGTCTTTTGTCTTATATTTGGAAAAATCCCCTCCATATTTCGTAGCCAGATAAGCCAGCAGTTCGATCCAGCTCACATGCTGCCCGCTTCCATAGCTATCCACATCCTGCCGGTATGCATCCTCCAGTGCCTGAACCGTTATATCAAAATCCACCCATTTAATATAATCTTTCGGCGTTTGTGTCTCCGGCGCTCCGCTTTCTGTTTCCTGTACCCTGCCCTCCGTATCAGTCTCTCCGTCTTTCTTTTCTTCAGCCCGATAGGACTCTCCCAGTCTGCCGGCCTGCTCTTGACTGTCATTGCCGCCTCCAGGCCCGCTTTCCCCTGTCCCAATTTCCGCTCTCTGTCCGCCAAGCCGCGCCAGTGTCTCCGCCTGTCTTCTGTAACTGAACCAGGAAACCGCCGCCGCGCACAGCATCAGTCCCACCGCACAGGATAATACCACATATTTTACCTTCATAAGACCCGCCTGTAAAAAAACAGCGGAGCCCGCCCCGCCGCTTATATCCCTCTTTTATTTTATTATATGAAGGTTTTCTGCAAATATGATTCTCCGGCCGGATACCTCTCCCTTATTTTGCCCATCCCATTCGTTCCATTACAATATCGGCATAGTCAAAGCAGAGCACATACCACATACCACATACCACATATCCCCATCCTCATCCATACATTCCAGAAACCCAATGGGGCTGTCACTGCCGGACAACGGCATGATCCAGCAGATAATCCTTCCACACCTGATAATAGGCAGCTTTCAAATGTACCTGATCGAAAGTCCAGTCGCTGACCAGGCAGCCGGTTTCATCGCAAAGCGCCTCATTAATATCCAGATAAAAAACATTCTGATTATCCGCAAGTTGCATCAGCGGCCGGTTTCTCAGATCAATGTTCGCATTGTTATATACCGGATCCGTCTCATTCTTTTCACTGGCCACATGCATAATGCTCTGAATATAAATCACCGCATCCGGCTGCAGCTCGCGAATCCGGCTGATTACGGCTCCATAAGCTTTTCCGAACGACTCCGGCGTTCCGAAACCCATCTCATTCAGACCAAGCATAATATAGATTTTGCCGAACTGCTTTTCGGACAGCGCCTCTTCCACCGTAACGGATTCTCTCTCATCATCGGTTTTAACAATGGCCTTTGGATTTTCCATTACTTCATAAATCATCAGAGATGTCTGAGCATAAAACTGAGCTCTGTCCTCAATATGACCATATTCAAACAATCCCACTGTCCGGGAATCCCCGATAAACAGCGCGTCGTCAAAATAATCCTCCTCCGCATGGCAGAAAACCGCATTCCCGGAAAGGCTCTCCGTCCCGGCGGTTTCATTTCCGGAGAGACTGCCCTCATCTTTTACGGTATTTTCCGAAAGGCTGCCCCCATCTTCCTCACAGCGATTCTCCGAAAGACTTTCTGCCTCCGGGATTTCGCTGCCGGAAACAGTACCCGCATTCAAACATTCAAGATCTGGCAAAACGGCGGCGTCCGCAGCCCGGATCAGACCGTCCCCCTTCTTTTCCGGATCTTCGTCCTGCGCCGCACTCCACGGATAGATCCCCTCATGGATCCCTTTCATCATCGGCGCACAGGCAGGTTCATAACCGGCAGACGCCGGAATATCCCTGTATATTCCCCGTTCCCCTTTCACACTGATGCCGCTGAACAAAAGACCGGTGACCAACAGCATCAAAAGCACCGGACAGCCGCGAAATATTTTCATATGTAATCACACTTTCTAAAATGAAAAATATAAAAAGGGATTGCCGGACGTATTGACCAGATTGTATATGCATATCCAGAACACCGCAAGCAATACCGCCATCCACAATGGATTCTTTTTTGTCTTTTTATACCAGTCTTCCGCCCATGGCCGGGAGAAAAACCATCCGAAGAGAAACAGGGGCCAGAACATTTTTCCGTACTTGATAAAATCTGCGCCGTTCACATTCCCCTGCGTCGGACCGAACACCGGAAACATTCGTGAAAGATAAACCGCCAGTTCTTTCAGATCGGTTACGGCAAATACAATCCAGGTCACAGGAATGAGAAACAGCATATAAAGCCGGGACCATACCCCATGTTCTTCCAGCCAATACCGTAAAAACAGCTTTTCTGCCGTCAAAAGCAACCAGAGCAGCAGGCCCCACAGCAGAAAATTCCATCCGTTTCCATGCCAGATTCCGGTAAGCAGCCAGACAGCCAGCAAATTCAGACAGGTCCTGACCCTGCCCTTCCGACTGCCTCCCAGGGGAATATACACATAATCTCTGAACCAGGAGCTCAGCGTAATGTGCCACCGCCGCCAGAACTGCGTAAAAGAGCGAGCCGCATAAGGATAACGAAAATTTTCCGGCAGCGTAAACCCCAGCATCTTTCCCACGCCCACGGCCATCAGGGAATAACCGTTAAAATCAAAATACAGCATCAGTGTATAGGCAAAAGCACCCATCCAGGCCAGCGGCGTGGAAATGCTCTCAAATCCGATCACCTGAATCTCATGCCAGAGAATGCCGATCCGGTCTGCAAGCAGCACTTTAAAAGCAAGCCCCACTATAAACGTGTGGAGCCCCTCTTCCACTTTGTACGGAGCCATATTCTTTTTCAGTTGTCCGCTGATCTGCCCATAACGGGTAATCGGGCCGGAAGCCATCACCGGGAACATATACAGATAAATGCACAGCTTAAAGGGCGACAGCTCCGGAGGAATCTTCCCGGTATAGACATCCGCCGTATATGATACGGCACGGAATATATAAAAGCTGATTCCCAGAGGTATCGCCCCGCTCCCGGTCAGAAAAGGAAACAGGGAAAATTTATAGCCGAATAACAGGCCAAAATCGCAGAATACGGATAAAATCAGAAACAGCCGCCTTCCCGTTTTTCCCCTGCAGCAGCCCATCCACCAGGCCAGCATATAGTTTATCAGCCATACTGCCAGCAACAGCCAGATAAAAGAAGGATCTGCCATCCAGTACAGCAGCAGGCTGAGAAACAGCAACACCCCGGAGAATCCGATTCCGGGAACCAGGGCGCAGAGCAGTACGGATACGGGAAGGATTCTGAAGATAAATTCCAGACTATTAAAAACAATCACATTTTGATTCGGTAATGGAAACACCACAGTCACATCATTTCTGTCTATTATTCTGAAAATGTATGATTATATTTTACACCATTTTACCCAATCTGTGATTTAAGAATAGATTACACATTTTTTACATTTTATTTACGCCTGCCCGCCGCCTACAAAATCGCTCCCAGCGCGCCGAAAAATCCTGCGCTGACCGCTCCCATAATAACGCCTGCCAGAAGAACACCTCCCATCACGGCCATAACGCTGGATTTAAAATCCATATCCAGGAGGCTGGCAGCCAGTGTGCCCGTCCAGGCGCCCGTACCGGGCAGAGGAATGCCCACAAACAGCAGCAGGGCCACAAACAACCCTCTTCCCGCTTTTTCCTGCAGCTTTTTTCCGCCTTTTTCTCCTTTTTCCAGGCACCAGCTAAAAAAGCCGCCGATTACCGGTTTATCACAGCCCCACTCCAGCACCTTTCTGGCAAACAGATAAATAACCGGAACAGGCAGCATGTTCCCCACAATTGATACGACATATGAGGTCGCAAGCGGCAGGCCCAGCCCCTGAGAGACGGGGATCGCACCTCTTAACTCTACCAGCGGTACCATGGAAATCAGAAAAACCCAAAGATATTTTTTTAACACAGTCATACTCCTCTTAAACTTATATTTGATTCTGCATATATGGCGCAAACAGTATTAACATATGCGCCGCCGCTTCATTATACCCCATCTCCACAGAATAATCCAGCAAAATTTGCAGTGCGATCAGGAAAAAAGACGCCCCTCTCGGAGCGCCTTTTACAGATCATTCGGTTATGAAAAAATTAAGCAACCAGCTCTTTTGCCTTCTGAGCAGCACTTGCAGCGTCAGCGGTGTAAGCGTCAGCACCGATCTCATCAGCGAATTCCTGAGTGATAGGAGCTCCGCCAACCATGATCTTAACCTGAGACTTCAGGCCAGCGTCGATAATCGCTGCAACAGTATCTTTCATAGCAGGCATCGTCGTCGTCAGCAGAGCGGACAGACCAACAACCTTGCAGTCAGGGTTGGACTTGATAGCCTCTACGAACTTCTCAGCGGGAACGTCAACGCCCAGGTCGATTACTTCGAAACCTGCGCTCTCGATCATCATAGCAACCAGGTTCTTGCCGATGTCATGCAGGTCGCCTGCTACGGTGCCGATAATGTATTTGCCAACGGTAGCGCTGTTGTCGCCTGCCAGATGGGGCTTCAGAACCTCAACGCCCTTCTTCATAGCACGTGCGGCTACCAGCATCTCAGGAACGAAGATCTCGTTGTTTCTGAACTTCTCGCCTACAACGCCCATAGCGTCGATCATACCAACGTTTAAGATCTCTAAGGGATCGCAGCCATCTTTGATAGCTTCTTCTACCAGACCACCGATAACTTTAGCTTTTCCGGCCTCTACTGCTGCAGCAATTTCCTGTACTTTAGACATGATAAAAATCCTCCTTCTTTTCTGTGCCGAACCCGGCACGGTTTAACCCTTTACTCTTTTCCTCAGACCGTCCGTTCCTTATCCGGACAATCCTTTATATGAACCTTCCGGTCATATTATAAACAAATTACACACGCAATAATATGTACGTAAAATCCTAAAACAGATTTACCTCATTATTTAACCGGTCCGATCAGGCCTTCTCGGAATGCTGAGATATATTCCATGCAGTAGTCATCCATGCCCAGCAGCGCTTCGGTTGCATAGATCATACCCATCATATCTCTGTTCAGCGGATCCAGGATCGCACTGTCAAGGCCCGCTTTCATAGCCAGAACCACAAAGCCCTGATTAATCAGCTTACGTGCGGGCAGATTAAATGAAATATTGCTGACAGCGCCGGTGATGTGGATCGTCGGATACTCTTTTCTGATCGTATCCATTACTTCCTCAACCATGGCGATTCCGTCCTCGGACGTACACAGCATCTCTACCAGCGGATCGATATGGATACGGCTGGGATCAATATTGTACTTCTTCGCATTGTCCATAATCTGATGGAACACTTTCAGACGGTCGTCCGCGTTCTTCGGAATACCCTCGTCGCCGTTTAACAGAGCGGCTACTTCCCACTTCTCATTCTCAGGCTTCGCAAGAATCGGGAATACGGTTTCGATCTTGTCGCCTTCCATGGATACGGAGTTGATCATACCCGGCTTGTTGCAGTACTGCATGCAGGCTACGCAGGTATGGGGGTTGGGGCTGTCCACTGCGATGGGCAGATCGGTCACTTCCTGTACCAGATCAATCAGCCACTTCATCGTTTCAACTTCAATATCATCTTCCACAGATGCGCACACATCAATAAATGTTGCGCCTGCCTCTGTCTGTTTCCTTGCCAGGTCGCGAATCCAGTCAGCGTTCTTCTCTGCGATGGCTTTCGCTACGGAAGGAATGGAACCATTAATTTTTTCACCGATAATAATCATGGTTAACTTACCTCCTCAATCTATGCACCTATCTTATACTACTTTTTTCGACTTGTCAATACTTTATTTGTATGAATCAACCAAATTATAAATTTCAGAATTTTCAGTAAATATCACGGATTTTTAATTGCACTTGAAAAAAAACAATAAATTCATCTTTCTATTGCTAAATTTTCATTTATATCTTTCATATCACCTCAGTTCTACTGCAAAATAGACAAAAACAGCTTTCTCTGAAACATAGGGATTGTTAAACTTTTCACCACCCCATTTTCCTTTCTCATTTGTAGGAATCCTACAAAATATATAGATAGATCCGGTCGGAATACCCGGGCATGCTTTTTCCGAAACTCCTCCGAACATCGGCAATACTCCCTATTTTTCCTTTTTCCGGTACAGTTCCAGAATCCGGATCGACAGTTTCATGTAATCTCTGGTATAATCTTCCTCCGGGCTGTATTCCAGCGTTTCCAGAAGCTTTTTAACCCGGTACACCAGCGTATTTCGGTGAACGAAAAGGGCGGCTGCCGTTTTTGCAAGAGAACGTTCATTTGTCAGATAGCTTTTCAAAATCCGGATCTGATCACCGCCTTCGCCTTCCTCCTCCCACAGACGGCGTACATCTGGCTGACAGGCGCAGATTAAATCCTCCGGCCCGCTGTTTTCCACGATAAAGTCAACGGCCCAGTCGTAAAAATGAAAATAATTTTCTTCCGGGCGTTCTGCCATACCATATATCAAAGCCGCTTCCGCCTGCCGGTATACCGCATGAAGATTTCTGATTCCCCGTACCGCAAGACTGACGCCTGCCCAGAGATTCTTCTGTTTCAGGATATCCGCCAGCAGAATTTTCACCTGATTCTCTCTCAGTTGTCTTTCATTGACGATCACCACAATTTTATCCTCCGCTTTCATCAAAGACGCCTGCGGAATATAAGAAGCAATCAGATTTACCATCAGAGACTGGCTGACCGACTCCCCCTCTCTGCCCTGGCTGCCGCTTTGCAGTAAGAAAATGCGGAACCTGTCTTCACGGCCCCAGTTCATATAAGCCATCTGCCTGTCGATGGCTTCCCTGCTGACCCAGTTTTTGCAGATCATCTCCCAGAATACACTTTTGCTGGAAAAACGCCGGTCTTTTTCATTCCGCCAGCTTAAAGAAGGGGTCAGCAGAGAAATCAGATATTGAAGGAGCTGGGCGTCGCCGGTATTCAATTTCCGCTCCAGTTCCAGAACGTTCAGACGGCCTAACAGCGCGCCGTTTTCTGACAGCCTGCCGCTCATCCACCCCACGGACACACTCCCGCCTCCGCCACGGATCATCCTGACAGCCTCCGGGCAGCTACTCTCCTTCCTCATTCCGGCTTCCTGCAGATACCGAAAGCTTCCCGCCGAAAGATAACCGTATTCCGAAAGGTGTTTCCACTCTCCGTCCACTTCCTCCTCCCCATACTGGGCGCTCATAGCCAGAGCCTTACAGTTTGCATCCAGAAGCAGCACCGGATTATGGAAAATATGCCAGCTTTCGTCTATGGCCTGCTGATAATCCATCCGGCTGACCGCTTCCATAATATCCGAATTCCAGTCGTCATAGAAATCAAACACACACTGTATAATCTCGAAAGCCTGGCTGGCACTCATATCTTTCAGTCGGACATAGTCGCCCTCCCCGTTGCAGATCGCATCCTTTCCCACCTGAAATACATGAACGCAATTGGTTGCATAGGCCCTGCGGGCGCTGCGCAGAATAATAGGCGCCGAATCCCTGATATGTATTTCCGGATCCAGCGCGCTCAGACGGTTTGCGATCATCCACATGCTTAATTTCATATTTTCCTCTTTCCAAACAGTTTTACAGTTTCCTTTTTTATCTTATCATAATTTTGCCTGTCTGACCAAACTGAATTCCGCACACACCGAACAGGGGATATGCCCTCCCAAGACATATCCCCTGTTACAATCGTATTCCCCTTATTAAGTCCCTCATAAACGACTAAACATCGCACTCACGGCTGTTATGCGGCAAGAACAGAACAGCCGCAGTCATTTTATAGAAGCTACTTAATTCCCTTTACTTGAATTATTATAATACTTTTTCAAAAAATTTCTATAGCCGAAGCATACAAATTTCACTCTGTTTTCGCCCTGTTTCGACCTCATTTTCGTCATTTATGACGAAAACCGCAGACAGTCTATCGGAATTTCATGCACAAAATACACGAAACACCTCGCGGAACAATGGCATCTGAGCAGAACAAACAAAGACATGTATAATCCCCCATCAATATCGGAAAATTTTACATTTCTCCATTTATATGATAAGATGAACACAACGATCATTACATACGGAAAGGCATAAAATTCCATGAATAAAAAAGAAATCTCCGAAATCAAAAAACAGTTTACGCCCGAACGCTGCACCGTCACCCGGATCTGCGGCTGCTATGTAGATTATGAAAAAAAGATCAAAACCGAATTAAAAGAAGCATTTCTCTCTCTTCCTGAGGAAGAAGCCTTTAAGTATTTCGCCATTTTCAAAAAAACCCTCTCCGGCACCATCGGAAAGAATCTGCTGAACATGGATTTCCCCCTGGAACAGGAACGAGAAGGAGGACACCAGGAATTTCTGTTAAAGCTGCGGGACAGCCGGCTTAAAGACGACCAGTTAATCTCCGAATTTTATTCCAGGATCATTGAAGCTTATGATTTCCCGGAAAATTATTACATCATTCTGGTTCACGCCGCCTACGATGTGCCCGGCAGAGCAAAAGACGGGGCGGAGCTGTTTGACGCCTCTGACGAAGTGTATGAGTACCTGCTGTGCAGCATCTGCCCGGTACACCTGTCACAGCCCGGCCTCCACTATAATGCAGAAACCAATACGATTGAAACCATCATTCAGGACTGGATTGTGGACATGCCGGCCAAGGGATTTTTGTTCCCGGTATTCAACGACCGCTGTACCGATATTCACAGCATTTTATATTATACGAAAAATCCGGAGCAGCTTCAGGAGGATTTTATCGACTCTATGTTTGGCTGTGCCTATCCGCTGACCGCCAAAAACCAGAAGGAAACTTTCAACACCATAATCAGCTCCACACTGGGAGACGACTGTGATTATGAGACAGTGAAAAACATCCACGACACTCTAAACGGTTTGATGGAGGAAGCAAAAGATTCCCCGGACCCATTGATTCTCTCCCGGCCTGACGTCAGGCGACTGATGGAAGCCAGCGGCGTACCCGACGAAAAACTGGAGCATTTTGCGGATACTTATGAAGCTGACGACGAGCCGGATACGCCGCTGGTCGTCTCCAATATTATTTCCGCGCGAACATTCAGTATCAAAACTCCCGATGTCAGCATCAGCGTCAGCCCCGAACGCACCGATCTGATCGAAACCATGGTGGTAAACGGCCGTAAATGCCTGGTAATCGCCATCGAGGATGGCGTGGAGGTAAACGGGGTGCCTGTACAGGTGCCGGATACTCCGTAACAAAACGGGCGGAAACCCTTCTTCCCGGTTTTCCGCCCGTTTTTTCATTACGCGATATTCAGCAAAATACGCCGTCCGCGTATTTTGTCGGATTTTATCCTTTCACACTCAGACGCACCAGCGCCCTGTGGAGCTTGGCCTCGGCCAGCCTGTGTTCCCGTTCCGTAAGGCCGCTTCTCGCCAGAGCGTCCTCGGCACGCTTTTTCGCGGCGGCAGCTCTCTCCGCGTCGATGTCTTCCTGCCATTCCCAGGTGGTAGCCATCAGACGGCAGACGCCGTCCTGCATGGAAAGCATACCGCCGATGCAGGCCGCTTCCCGCTGGGTGCCGTCCTCAAACACCACATGGGCGCCGCCCATGCCAAGGGCCGTACAGAAATTCACATGTCTCGCGAGAATGGCCAGGTCGCCGGTGATGCTTCTGCACACCACCCGAACCACGTCTCCCTCAAACAGCAGGCCGTCCGGTGTTCCGATTAGTAATGGAAATGTCGCCATAGACAGCCTCCTTTACTGATTCTTCGCTTTTTCAAAGTTTTCGAAAACTTCGTCAATGGTTCCTGTCAGCAAGAAGTAGCTCTCCGGAATATGGTCGCATTCGCCGTCCAGAATCATCTTGAAGCCTCTGAGCGTCTCTTTCAGAGGCACATACTTACCGGGCATACCTGTAAACTGCTCTGCCACGGAGAAGCTCTGAGACAGGAAACGCTGTACCTTACGGGCACGGTTTACGGTCACTTTATCTTCCTCGGACAGTTCGTCCATACCCATGATGGCGATGATATCCTGTAACTCTTTGTAACGCTGCAGCACTCTCTGTACCGCACGGGCAATCTCATAATGATCCGTTCCCACAACCTCCGGAGACAGGATACGGCTGGTAGATTCCAGCGGATCCACGGCCGGATAGATACCCTGGCTGGCGATATCACGGGAAAGAACCGTGGTAGCGTCCAGATGGGAGAAGGTGGTGGCAGGGGCAGGGTCGGTCAAGTCATCGGCAGGCACGTATACGGCCTGTACGGATGTGATGGAACCCTTTCTGGTGGATGTAATACGCTCCTGCAGAGCGCCCATTTCGGTAGCCAGCGTAGGCTGGTAGCCTACCGCGGAAGGCATACGTCCAAGCAGAGCGGATACCTCGGAACCTGCCTGGGTAAAACGAAAAATATTATCAATGAATAAAAGTACGTCCTGGTTCTTCTCATCACGGAAATACTCGGCCATGGTCAGACCGGACAGGCCCACACGCATACGGGCTCCCGGCGGTTCGTTCATCTGGCCGTACACCAGGGCGGTCTTGTTGATAACGCCGCTCTCCTGCATCTCATTGTAAAGGTCATTTCCCTCACGGGTACGCTCGCCAACACCCGTAAATACGGAAATACCGCCGTGAGCCGTCGCCACATTATGGATCAGCTCCATAATCAGCACGGTCTTTCCTACGCCGGCACCGCCGAACAGACCGATCTTACCGCCCTTTGCGTAAGGGCAGATCAGGTCTACGACCTTGATACCGGTTTCCAGAATCTCCGTGGCCGGCGTCTGCTCCTCGTAAGCGGGAGCCGGACGGTGAATCGACCATCTCTCCTTTGTCTCAGGCGCCGGCTTATCATCTACCGGATCACCCAGAAGGTTGAATACACGGCCCAGACATTCCTCACCTACCGGTACGGAAATAGAAGCGCCGGTATCCACGGCCTTGGCGCCACGAACCAGGCCGTCGGTGGAATTCATGGCAATACAGCGGACCGTATTGTCACCCAGCTGCTGGGCCACCTCGGCCGTCAGCTTTGCGCCTTGATTATCAATTTCAATGGCATTGAGCAGTGCAGGCAGTTCATCGTGCGCAAAGCGGATGTCCAATACAGGACCGGTGACCTGCACTACCTCGCCAATGTGTTTTTCACTCATGCTTCGAATCTCCTTATATTCGTTGCGGAACAGTGGGGAGCGGAACTTACGCCCCTTTTTTAAACACTCTCCGCACCTGCGACAATCTCCGTGATTTCCTGCGTGATGCTGGCCTGACGGGCTCTGTTGTAATACAGATTCAGCTTCTCGATCATTTCCTCCGCATTGCTGGTGGCAGCTTCCATGGCCGTTCTTCTGGCCGCCAGCTCACTGGCCAGGCCGTCGCAGACACCGCCGTAGATCAGCCCTGCCACATATTCCGGCACAATCGCGTCGAAAACGGTCTCGCTGTCAGGCTCATACAGGATCAGGTTACGGGTCACCTGTTTTCCTTCCCCGGCATCCGGACGATCCAGATCCTTTAACGGAAGGGTACTATATACCTGAGGATTCTGAGACAGCATGGAGACAAATTCCGTGTAGCACAACTGGATATGGCCAAACCTGCCTGCCTTGAACTCATTGCAAAGCAGCTTCGCCATCTCAAAACAGTCCGCCACGGACACGTCGGCAATCTCGGCAAAATCCTCGGTCACACATGTGATGCCTCTGCGGTGGAAATATTCCACTGCTTTTTTCCCAATCGGCAGCACCACATAATCTTTCCCCGCGGCGTCTGCCTCCAGGCATTTGAACAGGTTGGAATTATATCCTCCCGCCAGTCCGCGGTCGCCGGCAACCACCACATAACAGTAGGTGTCATTCGCCGCATCCCTGGCATAGACGGAAGAAAAATCCGTGTTTCCCGCTGCAATGTCCTCTAGAGTCCGGTGCAGCTCCCTGAAATAAGGGCGGCAGATCTCCGCCCGTTCCTTTGCTCTACGCAGTTTGGAGGACGCCACAAGTTCCATTGCCTTGGTAATCTGCATGGTGCTCTGCACACTCTTGATACGCAGCTTTACCGCTTTCATGTTTGCAGCCATATATTTCCTCCCTTATCACATCAATTTGCAGCAGCCCCGGGCCTTGTGCCAAGGAAATGCTCCGTATAGCCGTTCAATGCCTTTTTCAGCTTCTCTTCCGTACCTTCCTCCAGCTTGCCGGTGGTGCGGATCTCCTGCATGGCGGCAGAACCGTCGGCATCGGTATCCAGATAGGTATAAAGGCCTGCCTCATAATCACGGACGTCTTCAATCCGCACTTTAGACAGAATCCCTTTGGTAACGGCATAAATAATCGCCACCTGCTTCTCAACAGGAATCGGCGCATTCTGATTCTGTTTCAGCACTTCCACGATACGGGCGCCCTGCTCCAGACGAGACTTGGTATCGGCATCCAGGTCGGAACCGAACTGAGCGAAGCTCTGCAGCTCTCTGTACTGAGAGTAGATCAGCTTCAGGGTACCTGCTACCTTCTTCATGGCCTTGATCTGTGCGTCGCCGCCTACACGGGACACGGAGATACCGGGGTCCACGGCAGGCATAACGCCGGAGTGGAACAGCTCGGTCTCCAGGAAGATCTGGCCGTCGGTGATGGAAATAACGTTGGTCGGAATATAAGCAGACACGTCGCCTGCCTGAGTCTCAATAATCGGCAGAGCGGTCAGGGAACCGCCGCCATGAGCGTCGTCCAGCTTCGCCGCACGCTCCAACAGTCTTGAGTGGAGGTAGAATACGTCGCCGGGATAAGCCTCACGTCCCGGGGGACGGCGGATCAGCAGGGACAGCGCACGGTATGCCACCGCATGCTTGCTCAGGTCATCATAAATGATCAGCACATGTTTTCCCTTGTTCATAAAATACTCACCCATGGCACAGCCGGTATAGGGAGAGATATACTGCAGCGGGCTTGCCTCGGAAGCCGTCGCCGCTACGACGATGGTATAATCCATAGCGCCGTTTCTTGTAAGCGTCTCCACCAGGTTTGCCACGGTGGAACGCTTCTGGCCGATAGCCACGTAAATACAGATTACATCCTTGCCCTTCTGGTTGATGATCGTATCGGTGGCGATCGTCGTCTTACCGGTCTGACGGTCGCCGATGATCAGCTCACGCTGGCCGCGGCCGATGGGGATCATCGAGTCGATGGCCTTGATACCGGTCTGGAGCGGCTCGGACACGTGCTGTCTCTCACAGATACCAGGAGCCCGGCTCTCAATAGGCCTAAATTCTTCCGTTACAATCGGACCCGCGCCGTCGATG
>Ga0137306_102822_pt1 | contig 13923 bp, 15 predicted proteins | sample Inofroosms_March_FD_97187 | JGI IMG/M metagenome (GOLD analysis project Ga0137306, IMG submission 97187) | Mouse cecal microbial communities from Vienna, Austria - N-Acetylneuraminic and N-Acetylglucosamine D2O microcosms_March | ecosystem: Host-associated > Mammals > Digestive system > Large...
CCGAGAAGCGGAAAGCCGCGGAAGAAAGGCTTCGGGGAAAGACGGATGCGCTGAAACCTTCTGCCTACCTGACCACCAAACAGAAAAAAATATTTAAGAGGATTGTGGAGCTGTTAAAGGACAGCCAGATATTAGGGGAGCTTGACACGTACATCCTGGAACAGACGGCCATCACCATTGACAGGCTCCAGCAGATCGAACATATGGTAAACGGCAATGCGGCGCTGCTGTTTGACTCAAAGCTGATGGCCAGCAAAGACAAATACACAAAGGATTTCTTCCGGTGCTGCAACGAACTGTGCCTGTCGCCTCAGAGCCGGGCGAAGCTGGCCATCCAGACGGCAAGGGAGGAGGAACCGAAAACCATCATGGATATGCTGGAGGATGACGGCGATGGATAAACATCCGTCATACAGGTATGCCGTCGGCGTTGTCAAAGGGGAGATAAAAGCGCCAAAATATGTAATCCTGCAATGCGCCGAGTTTGTTCGGATCTGCGACGGCAAAAGCGGCCGGTACGCCATAAACCGGAAACGGGTCGGAAACATTGACAAGATCCTGAGAGTGCTTGCCATGCCAAAGGGCCTGAAACGGGGTATGGTCATTTATGACGCCCTGGCCGGCTATCAGTGGTTTCTGATTGTGGCGAGCCTCTGCACGGTTTACCGGGACGACATCAAAAGAAGGCGTTACCAGACCGTAATCTTAGAAATCGCGAGAAAGAACGGAAAAACTTTTGTTGTTGCCCTGATGTTTATCATCCTTTTTTACATAGAACCGGAGTATTCCCGGTTCTTTTCCGTCGCGCCGGACGGAGCTTTAGCCAGGGAGATTAAAGAAGCGCTGGAGCCGCTGATCAGGACCAACAGCGGCACGTTTCGGAAAAGCGAATTTAAAATCCTGCGGGACTACGTGCTGCATACGGCGAAACAGACACGGTATACTCCTCTGAATTTCTCCGTAAACAGGATGGACGGCAAGGAACCAAATGTGTTTATCGCCGATGAGGTGGGGGCGCTGCCCACGCCTTACCCGGTGGAGGCCATGCGCTCCGGCCAGCTAAACGTCCTGAATCCCCTGGGCTTCGTGATCTCCACCAAGTACCCCACGGTAAACAATCCCTTTGAGGATGAGGTGGACAACGCAAAAAAGGTGCTGGACGGGATCATAGAGGATGAGACGATCTTTGCTTTGCTGTACGAGCCGGACGATACGAAAAACTGGGCCACAAATACTGACGTTTTGGCCCACGCAAACCCGATTGCTCTGGAGATCAAGAAGATCTGGAACGACTTGTTAAGGAAGCGGCAGAGCGCCGTGAACCGAGAGAGCCTGCGGGAAAACTTTTTGACGAAGCACTGCAACATTATCTACCAGGGGGCGGGAACGGAGAGCTTTGTATCCGTGGCGGATGTGCAGGCCTGTGAATGCGATGAAGAACTGGACTGGCGGGGAAAGAGCGTCTATCTGGGGGTTGATCTTGCCATGTCCAATGACAACTGCGGCGTCGCCATGGCGGCCGTGGATGAAGATGATAACATTATGGCGGAGCTGATGGCCTTCATTCCGGAGGGCAGGATTGATGAAAAGAGTGAGTATGAGCACATTGACTACCGACGGTTTATCGCCGCCGCGCAGTGTATCGCCTGCGGTGACATGACGGTAGATTACGGCGTGATCGAGGACTATGTATTCGGTATAGAGAAAAAGTACGGCGTAACGGTTGTGGCTGTCGGGTGCGACCGGTATAATGCCATGTCCTCCGCCCAGAAATGGGACCAGGCATATAAGACCGTGATAATCAGGCAGCACTCGGATACGCTGCATCCGCCTACCAAATTGCTGTTTGAGCAGATCACGAACCACCGGCTCCGGATGAAAAAGAACGTTCTGGCGGAAGAAAACTTTCAGAACGCGAAGTGTACCTTTGACACCAACATGAACCGGTATGTAAATAAAAAGAAATCAAATGGAAAAGTGGACCTGGTGGTGGCGCTGATCAATGCAGTTTATCTGCTGCAGCAGGATACGATCTTTGATGATGGTTTTGTGGTACAGACATAGGAGGGAATTATGGCATGGTTTTGGAGAAAAGAGGATCGGGCCGGCGGGCCGGAAAAAGAGCTGCCGGCGGAAAACGGGGTGGAGGAATCTGATTTTAATGTGGAGAACAGCCTGCTTCGAGCGCTTTTGGGGAATGACGTTTTGTCCAGGGAGGACGCCCTGCAGATTCCGGCGGTGCAGTTCTGTCTGGGCATCATCAGCGGTGCGGTAAGCGGTCTTCCGATCAGGCTTTACGAGGAAAAAGAGGGAAAAGTCAGTGAGATTACAGGGGACAGCCGTCTGGAACTGCTGAACAAGGACACGAAGGACACTATGACATCCACGGATTTCTGGGGAGCGGTAGTGGAGGATTTGTTTCTTGGAAAAGGCGTGTTTGTCTATCTGAACCGTCTGGGAAACCGTCTGGAAAGCATCCATTACGTGGAAAATCAATACGTGTCCCTGATCCGCTCCCCGGACCCGATCTTTAAGGATTACGATATTCAGGTAAACGGGAGATCATATGCGCCGTTTGAGTTTTTGAAAATCTTCCGGAGGACGAAAAACGGGTGCGAGAATGAAAGTGTCATAAAAACAAACCCGGTTATTCTCCAGGTGGCCAGGAACACGCTGCTGTATGAGCGCCGTCTGACCCAGAAGGGAGGCAACAAGAAAGGATTTTTGCAGTCGGAGAGAAAACTGACGAATAAAGCCATGGCCGCATTAAAAGAGGCTTTCAGGAACCTGTACAGCAACAATGAGGAAAACGTGGTGGTGCTGAATGACGGGATTAAGTTCCAGCAGTCCTCCGACACCTCAGTGGAAATGCAGTTGAATGAAAACAAGCGGACCAACGCCAAGGAGATCGGTCTGCTGTTCGGGTTCCCGGCGGCGTTTTTTGACGGAAACCCGACAGACAAGGACTGCGGGAACCTGATAAAGCATGGCATTGTCCCCGTTTTGACAATAATAGAAGCCGCCATGGACCGGGACCTTCTGCTGGAATCCGAAAAGAAAACACGGTATTTTGCTTTTGACACAAAAGAGCTTACCCGGGCAAGCCTGAAAGAACGGTATGAAGCCTACAGGATCGGCCTGGATAAAAACTTCCTGCAGACCGATGAGGTCAGGGAGATGGAAGATATGGAGCCGCTGGGCTTCAAATGGATTACGCTGGGGTTAAACCAGGTGCTGTATAACCCGGATACGGGGGAGATATACACGCCGAACACCAATAAATTAGTGAGAAAAAATATGGAAGGAAGTGAGACGGATGAGGATTGAGATCAGGGGGGAGTCGGTGCTTCTGGACGGCTATGTGAACGCCGTCGGGAGGGATTCCCGGCCGATTATGACCGAGAGGGGGAAATGCGTTGAACGAATTGAACCGGGCGCGTTTGAGAGGGCCTTAAACCGGGCGCCTGACGTGGCGCTTCTGTTAAACCACAATCCGGAAAAGCATCTGGGTTCCCTGGCTGACAAAAACCTGGAACTGTTCGAGGACGTGATCGGCCTGCGGGCCATCTGCACGGTTACGGATCCGGAAGTGGTGAAAAAAGCCAGGGAAAAGAAGCTTAAAGGCTGGTCGTTTAAGATGTATGTGACCGATGATGAGATGGAGGAGCGGGCGGAAAACCTTCCCCTCCGGCATGTGAAGGAGCTGGATATTGATGAGGTGTCCATTATAGATGACCGGATGACGCCCTGTTATATCGCCACCACGATAGAGCAGCGGGCGGGGGAGGAAAAAACCATGGTTCAGCGCGGCCTGGAATTCCGGGCGGTGATCACGGAAGACGTTGATTATTCTGCGTATGAGAAACGGATTGAGGCGGTTAAAAAGGCAGTGAAGGAACAGTGATATAAGAAAGTGAGGAAAAATCAGAATGAAAAATGAAATGAACAGAAAACAGAGACGGCAACTGGAAAGAAGCATTCGGGCGGAGCTTCGGGCTGATTTAAAGACGCTGACGGAGCAGCGGAATGAAAAGCAGGAAAAGATGGAGGAAATCCTGAATACGGCAAAGGGAGAGGCACGGGCGCTTACGGAGGAAGAACAGGCTTCTTTTGACAGTCTGGAAAAGGAGATCAACGCCATCGACGTTACGATCAAAGCGGAAGAACGGGCCAGAAAGCTGAAAAACACCGTGAAGGATGATGACGACGGTGGTAATGGCAGTAAAGAGACAGTCGCCGCGGAGGAACGGGCTTTTGAGAACTACATCCGGGGGATTGCCGGTGAGGACCGGGCTGACGTGAACCTGACCAAAACGGATAACGGCGCGGTTATCCCGCAGAGCATCGCTGCGAAGATTATTAAGAGGCTCCATGACATTTCCCCTGTTTACCAGCTTACGACCCGGTATAACGTGAAAGGGACGCTGGCGATCCCTTATTATGATGATGAGACGCAGAGCATCCGGATGAGTTACGCGACGGAATTTACGGAGCTGGAATCAACCTCCGGGAAGTTCAAGAGCATAGAGCTGAAAGGATTTCTGGCGGGGGCGCTGTCCAAAATTTCAAAGTCCCTGATGAACAACTCAAATTTTGACATCCTCTCTTTCACAATCGAGGCCATGGCGGAGTCCGTGCGCCTGTGGATCGAGAAGGAGCTGCTGTTGGGGACAGACAAGAAGATCGAGGGGCTCAGAGGGGTAAAACAGATCGTTACGGCCGCGGCCGTGGGAAAGGTCACGGCGGATGAGCTGATCGATACGCAGGAGGAAGTGCCTGACGCTTACCAGGGTTCGGCCATCTGGATTATGAACAAAAAGACCAGGACGGCTATCCGGAAGTTAAAAGACAATGACGGTAACTATCTGCTGAACAGGGATGTTTCTTCCAGATGGGGGTATACGCTTCTGGGGAAGGATGTGTACTGCTCCGACAACATGCCGAAGATAGATGCGGGGAAGACCGTGATCTATTACGGCGATATGAGCGGCCTGGCAATGCAGGTTTCGGAGGAAATGGAAATTACGGTGCTGCGTGAAAAGTACGCGACACAGCACGCCATTGGCATAGTCTGCTGGATGGAGGTGGACTCCAAAGTAGAGAACGCCCAGAAGCTCTCCGCGCTGAAAATGGCCGAGGCAGCAGGCGCATAAAGAAAGGTTGGAGGCGGGGCGGCGATCCGCCCTGCCGGTAAGGAGGAACGATGAAAGTCAGCGAAATCACGGAAAAGGAACTGGTCGATTACATCAGGCCGGACGACTATGCGGAAGGGGAGTTTGACAGGATCCTGTCCGCCACGAAAGGGTTTATCCGGAGTTATACGGGCCTGGATGACGAACGGATTGATCAGCATGAGGAGTTTTATATCGCGGTGATGATCCTGGCGGCTGACATGTATGATAACGGCTCCCTGTATGTGGATTCGTCAAACCTGAATCGGACGGTGGAAACGATCCTGGGGATGCATTCCGTAAATCTTTTGTAGGAGGCGGGGATGGAAAATCACAGGGCGCTGTCCGTAAGGATAGAAATATACAAGAAGCCGCCGAATGACGACCTGCGGGAGGATGCGGCAGGGGAATATCTGCGGACCATATGGGCGAAAAAAATAGATGTGTCAGAGAAGGAATTTTTTGCGGCTTCCGGATTTAACGGGAAGGAAGTGAAAAAATTTCGGGTTCGGTTTAATCGTTCGGTTAGATCAGGAATGCGGTTAAAATACCTGGGGAAAGTTTATAAAATTACCGGCGTTTTGGAGGAGGATATTAAGACCCGGAAAAAATGGCTGTATCTGATAGCGGAGAGAACGGAAAATGAATGTGAAAATGGATGATGATGGGGCGTTCCGGTGGATTAATCAGATGCTTTTAAATATACCGGCATCCATCCAGGAACAGGAGCGGCCTCTTTTGAGGGAAGCGGGAAAAATCCTGAAAAATAATGTGAAAACTGTCATGCGGCGTTCTGACGTGGAAGAAGCGGCGGTGAAAGTGGAGCCGAAAAACTATGATGGCAGCAGGCCATATGTACATATGCAGGATGATGTTTCTTATAAAGTGAAAAAATCGAAAACAGGGGCACCGTATGTCAGCGTGAGGGGTGGGAAAATGACAGGTTATAAATGGCATCTGGTGAATGACGGGACAATAAATACAAATCCCACCCATTTTATAGAAGCAGCGGAAAGCCGGTCAGAGGCGGAAATTGAGAAGGCCATCGACGTGATGATAAAGGAGGCGCTTGACGGATGGTAAGCATTGAGGCGTTAGAGGAAAAACTGCGGGCGGTGATCGACATCCCCGTGCTGTATAACAGGCGGCCGGATTCCTTCCCTTGTTTCGTGATCAGCTTTTATGGGATGGAAAGCGGCCTGGTGGGCAACGGGAAAGCGGCCGAGGTGACGGAAGGCTGTATGCTGGAATTTTGGTATAAGCATGATTTTCTTAAGAACAAACGGATCGCCAAAAAGATCCGGGACATAATCGGGGAAGCTTACGCGGAGCCGGAGGTCAGCTACGACAGCGATCCGTCCGTAAACGCGTACCGGACTTATTTTAGGTTCCGGTACATTTTAGATGAAGGAGACAGTGATGAAAAACGGCGGGAGCGCAAAATCGAACAGGATTAATATTAAAAATCCGGTGGTATGCCTGCTTACCAGTGACACGGAGGGCGGGACAACCTATGGGGAGGTGGAAGGTCTGGGGGAGGCTATGCAGATCCAGCTGACGCCGGCTGTGGCCTCCGGCGTCCTCTATGGGAACGGCGTACAGACGGAGAACATTGGGAAGCTAAGCGGCATTGCCGTATCTCTGGATGTGAATAAGCTGTATATTGAGAAAAGGGCGCTTATTCTGGGCAATGAGTATAAAGACGGCGTGCTGGTGGAGATCGCCGGCCAGGAGCCTCCTTATATCGCGTTGGGGTATGAAGTGGAGCAGACCAACGGCACAAGGGAGCTTGTATGGCTGTTAAAAGGGCGGGCGCAGCCGGTGAACGAAACCCGGCAGCAGTCGACGGATAATATTGTGTTCAGCACGGACAGCATTACAATCAATTTCCTTCCCAGGGACAGTGACCATCAGATCAGGTTTTTCGGGGATACGGCCAATCCGGATTTTACAAAAGAGCAGGCTGACAGGTTTTTTCTGACGGGTCCCACCGAGTACCCGAAGAAAACGGTCCAGGAGCCGATACAGGGAGGAACAGATGAAAACAATTAATGTGCTGCCCGTAGAGGAGCTGGAAATTAAATTTAAGGACGGGAAAACTTATAAGGCATCCTTTAACATGCTTGCGGTGGGATATATGCAGCAGGCCCTCTTATCAAAAAACGTGGAGGAAATATCCGTGCTGGAATTCGGCGCGGTAGTGCTGTACGGGACTATCAAAGCCAATGACGCGGGCTTTACCCTTGATGAGGCCAGGGCGCTTGCGCTTGCCATGAGGCCGGCTGATTTGAACGATATTATCCAGGAGTACATGGATTCCATGGGGGCTGACAATGAACTGGCCGAGGAATCGCGAAAAAAAGCGGTCGCTCAGATGTTGACCAAAATGGCGCGGTTAAAATAAAACGCGCCATTTTGGATTTTGACGCGTTGTTTTATGTGTGCTGCTATAAAATACGCATGTCTGAGCGGGATTTCTGGAAAAGCAGCATGAGGAAGGTGCTTTATCTCTTGGAATCCTTCGGGGAAGGGATTGGTGCGGGCCAGGGGCCGGAACCGGAGCTGATTACGTCCATGAAAGAAATACCGGGGTGGATCTGATGTCAAACTATAAGCGAACAATCGTTCTGGGGCTGGATTACTCGGAGTTCAGCGGCGGGATCGCGGATGCCGCGAACAAAATGAAGGTGCTGGAATCCGAGTACAAAGCCGCAGCGGAGGAAGCGAAAGGCTTTGGGGATGAATCCGACCAGTTAAGGCTCAGGCAGGATAAGCTGGCGCAGCAGATCATGCTGCAGACCAGGAGCGTGGAGCTGTCCAGGCGCGCCCTGGAAGACGCGGAAAGTTCCGGGAAGGCGTCGGAACGCCAGCTGGACCGGCTTAGGACCCAGTATAACAATAACCGGCAGCAGCTGGCAAAACTGAATAATGAGTTAGAGGAAACCTATGAGCGGACGGAGGAAGCTACTGACCGGATGGAGGATCTGGGGGAGCAGCTTGAGGAAACAAAGGAAACGGAAAGAAGCTTCGGCGACGCCATCAGGGACGTGTCCGGCTTCCTGGGGCTTGAGGCCTGCCCCGCCGTGGAAAACTTTGCGGCGAAATTTGACGGCGTGAATGAGAAGGTGGGGGCCGCGATCCTGACAATCGGCACCCTTGTGACGACGCTGGGAAGCCTGACCATGAAGACGGCGGAGACGGCGAAAGAGATTGCAAATGTGTCCCAGACCATGGGCATGAACACGGACCAGTATCAGCAGTGGGACTATGTTCTGAAAATGGTGGGGTACAGTGCTGAGAGCGCTTCCGGGGACCTGGCGGCTCTGGCGGAGAAAGCCATGGACGCGGCCAACGGCACCGGAGAGGGCGCAGAGATGTTCGGCCTTTTGGGGATGAGCGTGAAAAACGCTTCCGGGCAGCTGAAATCCCAGAACGAGCTGTTTACGGAGGTGGTGCTCAGGCTCCAGGACATGGAGGACGTGACCAAAAGGAACGCCATAGCCAGCGCCATGTTAAGCACAACAGGAGAGCAGCTGGTTCCGGTCCTGAACATGACAAAAGAGGAACTTAAGGGACTGTTTAAGGAGGCCCGGGACACCGGCTACGTGATGTCCGGTGAGACGCTAGAGGGGTTTCAGGATCTGAACGAGACCATGACGAAATTTGACGGCGTGGTGGAAGGACTATCCAACAAGTTCGCTGTTGCCCTTCTGCCGATGCTGACGGCCTTGTTTAGCGCGATTAGCTCTATCCCTACGCCTGTCCTGCAGCTGATCATCACGTTCGCGTCGGTCGTGGCGTCCATCGTGGCGGTCTCAAAGGCGGTGGAGTCCGTCACTGGCGTATGGGGGAAGCTGGGGAACTTTATGGAGGGCTTTGATCAGAAATCCATTAAGACGGCGGCGCTGATTATGGGCATCGTGGCGGCGCTGATCGCCCTGGCGGCGATCATAACCGTGATTATGGGCAAGTCTAACGAGCTGGGGCGGGCCATGGAGTCGGTGGGGACAAATGTAAATAAGATCAACGCTTCTGTCAGTCAGACACAGACCCAGGCCGCCAGGTACCATGCCCGGGGTACGGATTATTTTGAGGGCGGTGAGACCTGGGTGGGCGAGCAGGGGCCGGAGAAGGTGGTGCTGCCCCAGGGCAGCAGGATTATCAATAACCGGGAGGCCGTAAGCTCGGAGGTAAATACTTATTACATTACCATTGACGCTAAAAATGTCAGGGATTTTAACCGGGTGGTGGAGATCATGGACGGCCTTAAGCAGGCAGGACGTAGGAATGGGGTGATGTGATGCCGAGCGTGAATATATCCTGCTGCGGGGATACGTATGTAAGATATAACCGGATTGTGAATAATGCTGAGGTCTGGGAAAAAACCGGAGAGAATCATGGCAGTGATTCCATGCTGCGGGTCGGCAATGTCGGGATTGATCAAAAAACGGCTACTTTTTACGCGCTCTTACAATTTGACTTAAAAGGACAGTTAGGGAATCCGAAAGCATATGTGATCAATAAGGCAAATATAAAGATTAAGACAGACCTTATGCCGGAATATGCCAGCATCACATACGCAGAAAAATGGCTGGACAAGCCCACTGCGTATGAGACGCTTTTAACCAGCGCGAACAGTGACATTGATTTTCCAAACCTGGTGCAGACTTTTTCCAGGCAGACACTGGAAAAAGACACGACGGGCAGCGTTTTTACCAGCACTAATGAAACGCCTGGGAAACTTGAGGATTTTGAAGGCTTTGTCACTTTTGCGGTTGGATACGTGATGTCTAATAGTTACAGCGCTATGGATATACGGATATATGGAAGAACCACCCAGTATCCCCCTGTCCTCTACCTGGAATACGAGGAAAAAATTCCATCTGCCCCCACAATTAACCTGGTTGCGAATTCCATGTACCTGGAAAAACCGTTTTCCGTATCTTGGGTGCACAATGAGGCTTACAATGTCCCGCAGAAAAGCGCGGAGATTCAGTGGAACGCGAACGGAGGGGCCTGGAACACTGTCACAACAGCATTAAATGCATATACGTTTCCCGGGAATACGTTTCCGGCCGGGACCATTACCTTAAGAATACGCACGTATAATGAGTTTGGCAAGGCGAGTCCTTTTTCAACGGTTTCTTTTACGGCCCAAAAGACGATTCCGGCCGCGCCTGCGGTAAATTATCCGGCAGGCGTGTTCGTAAACGCGCTGGCTCCGGCGGTTTTTAACTGGGTGTATAATGCGACGGACGGCATCCGGCAGGCAAAGATAGAAATTATATGGCGGAAACAAGGTGCAGTATCCTGGAATACCGTGAAAGCCGATACGGGAGGGAATACTTACACATTCCCGGCGAACACGTTTAAGTCCGGTGTGGTTGAGTGGGGTATCCGCACCTATAACACATATGGGAATCCCAGTGAGTATTCATACGCCAGTTTTACGGCCATCGGACAGAGCGAGGCGGCTGTTATACGAGGGGTTAAAAACGCATGCCTGACGGAAATTACATGGGAGACGGAAGAACAGAATATTTACCAAGTTGAGATACATAAAGGGGATAAAACCGTTTGCGACTCCGGGGAACAGCCCGGGTTTTCCGTCCGCTCTTACAAACCGGATATCTTTTTGGAAGACGGTGATTACGTCTGTATGCTGCGGGTGAAAAACAATTCCGGGATATGGTCCGAGTGGGCGGCCAAGCAGTTTTCCATATCCACGAGAAAGCCTGTGAAACCAGGTATTTTTGTGGGAAACAAAAGATATGGCGTGGAAATCAGGGCCGCCTTTATGGGAGACAGAGCCGTCGTTTACAAGGGGGAGGCGGGCAGCGAGGGATTCAGGCCGCTTTGTTTTATATCGTCCGGAAGCGTATGGGATTATGAAATGAAAGCGGGGGCGCGGTATGAGTACTTTGTAAGGACGTTTTATGATGACGGTGGTTATTCTGACAGCGGGCACAGGTCCGCCATGATATCTTATGACGGATTTCTTTTGTCACCGTTAGACGCCATGGAGGAGAAAATAGCCCTCCGTAGACACACGGAAACGTACATTCCTGTTTCGGTTTCGGTTGGAAACGGGAATATCTATACGCATTACCTGGGCCGGGATTTCCCAGTAAGGGAGGGCGGGGGTTTCCGCGACAAAGTGATTTCCCTGTCCTGCTACGTGGATCGGGCGGAATATGCGGTGATCGAAGCCTGGTATATGGGGAACAGGGATCTTTCGCTGCTGTCGGACGCGCTTGACTATGCCGTGTCCATTTCCTCCATGTCTATAAAGAACGCTTTTTTTAATAAAGGATACACGCTTTCGATTGAATTTACGGTCCTGGACCGGGATGAGGGGGTGAGGGTGAATGTTTAACCTGGCGACGGAATCCTATACGGATAGCGCGGTTATAGAGCTGCTCGCGAAATCCAGAACCATACGGTTTGAGTATATGCTGTTTGACAATGGGGACAGGTTTCTGGGGATGCTGTCCAGCTGCTCTGGTTCGATCAGTCAGAATTCTCAGAATGATATAGCCTGTACCGGTAATTTCACGCTGAAAGAAAATGAACTGACGGATATCAATACGGCGGATGAGAGGCTGGTGCCCGTGTTCTGCCTTCTGGCGCCGTCAGGGGAATGGATGAAATATGAGCTGGGAAGGTACGTTTTAAGCAGCCCGGTCCGGTCGTCAAACGGGGGAAAGGTATACCGAAACGTGGAAGCGTACGACCAGACCATTATTCTGACCGAGGACAAGGCGGACAGCCGGATCCTGATCAGAGCAGGGCAGCCATATACAAACGCGGTTCTTGCTATCTTAAGCCAGGCGGGAATCCTTCGGACGAAGGTGGAATATTCTGCACTGCAGATACCGGTGGATCTGGAATTTGAGATCGGGACGCCGAAGCTTACAATTATCAATTACCTTCTGAAAGCAATTAATTTTACGCCGCTGTATTTTGATCACAAAGGCTACGCCTGTTCCCGTCCGTACGTAGAACCGGTACAAAGAGGGATTGACAGAAGTTATGCATCTGACGCGCTGTCGGTTATGATGTCCGGAGCGGAACAGAGCATGGATATTTTCGGGATACCGAATAAATTTATCCGGTATTTGTCAAGCCCTGAACGGGGGGAACTAATATCGTCTTACACCAATACGGACATGACAAGCGTTTTAAGCGTGCCGAGTAGAGGCAGGGTGATTACGGACATTGAAAAGGTGGACGACATAGCCGATCAGCCTACGCTGGATTCCTATACCAGACGCGCGGCGGCGGAAAGGATGCAGGCGTATGAAACGATCAGGTTTCAAAGCGCGTTGATGCCGGGGCATGAATATCAGGATTGTATCGCGGTTATCAATAATGAACTGGGCATCAGCGATAAATACGTGGAAACGGCCTGGGAGATGGAGCTGAAGGCGGGCGGGAAGATGGTCCATACGATGAGAAAGGCGGTGCCTTTGGTCTGATGTTTGACAGTGCGGATGATTTTGTACAGGAATTCTTTGGGCGAAAAAAGGATCCCGGGACGTTTCGGATCGCGACCGTGGCCGGGCTGTTTCCCGACGGGGAGGCAAAACTGCGGTTTGACGGCGAGACACAGCCCAGTGGAAAAAGATACGGCCGGCTTGCCTGTTATACGCCGGAGACGGGGGACCGGGTGCTGACGGCCGGGATTGGTAACACGAATATCATTTTAGGGAAAATCAAATATTGACAGGAGGATGCGATGGTTGATTATGACATTTCGCTGGACATGAAAGACAGGTCCGTTATAAAGACGGAGCTGCTGTTCTGCTCCGGAGACAGCGGGCTGATCAGGTTTAACATAAGATTGCTGGATGGGACGGAGGAATACTCCGGGGAGATTACGGCAAAACAGCTTGTATTCCGGAAACAGGACGGGAGATGCTGTTATGGGAATCTGGATGGAACGGTGCAGCCATATACCTATGTCTTTCGGGGCGGTGAGTTGGATGTTCCGGGGCCTGTATTGTGCGATGTGAAAGTATATGAGGCTGACGACAGGGTGTCGTCGGGAAGATTTGCGTTTATTGTCCTGGATGATACCAAAAATATTCCGATTGAAGAAGTGAAGCACTATCAGTCGGAACTGGACGCGCTGATCGATCAGTGTGAGCGGGAATTGAAAAAGCTTCAGGACAGCACGCAAGACGCGCAGGATATAGCGGAAGAAATCGAGAGAAAGCTGGAAGCCGGAGAATTCAACGGCCCTCCGGGGCCGCAAGGAATTCCGGGAGCACAAGGCCCACAGGGAATTCAGGGAATTCAAGGAATACAGGGAATTCCGGGACCGCAGGGAATCCAGGGCCCGCCGGGAGAGAAGGGAGACAGGGGAGAAAGCGGGATCATGGTTCCTGTGAGCGGCTTGTTCAGTCTGGCAGGTGATGAGGACGGCAACCTGTGGGCATATTATGCGGACGGGGATACTCCGCCGGAATTTGAGGTGGATGAGAATGGAAACATCTATTACGTTACGCCGGCGGCATAAGGAGGGAAAGAGATGCCAAGGACATGGATTGGAAATTTTAAAGGCCCGAAAGGCGATGCCGGGGAGCAGGGGCTTCAGGGACCGCAAGGCCCGCAGGGGATATCAGGTGAAAAAGGTGATCCGGGAGCGGTGGATGAGAATACGCCTATAACCTTCGAGGTGCCTGAAATCTATCAGACGCCGGAGTCGGGAAATGCCATCAAAGTGTTGTTTGGGAAGATCGCGAAAGGG
>Ga0137306_102824_pt1 | contig 13899 bp, 15 predicted proteins | sample Inofroosms_March_FD_97187 | JGI IMG/M metagenome (GOLD analysis project Ga0137306, IMG submission 97187) | Mouse cecal microbial communities from Vienna, Austria - N-Acetylneuraminic and N-Acetylglucosamine D2O microcosms_March | ecosystem: Host-associated > Mammals > Digestive system > Large...
GGCAAAGCTGCTCAGCATATGGTCAAAAAAACCGATTCCGGTGTCTACATCGGCATTTCCGTTTCCGTCCAGCTCCAAAGTCAACGAGATATCCGTTTCTTTTGTTTTTCTTGTATATTCCGCAATCCTGCTACCTTCCATGTCCAAATCCTTTCTTTCCAAATCCGTACGCTTTTCCTGTACCGGCTTCCTATTATTTCTGCCAGCCTTACGTTTACGCTTCTTCATCCTCGAACCTCACCCGGATAGAATTGGCATGAGCCGTCAGCTTTTCGCACTCCGCGAACTGTACAATGTCCTTATAGACCGGCTCTAATGCTTCTCTTGAGTACGAAATAATACTGGACTTTTTGATGAAATCGTCCACGCTTAAAGCAGAAAAGAATTTTGCGGTTCCATTGGTAGGCAGAACGTGATTCGGTCCTGCAAAATAGTCGCCCAAAGGCTCACTGCTGTATTCGCCCACAAAGATTGCGCCTGCATTGCGGATTTTCGTCATAATTTCAAATGGATTTTTCGTCATAATCTCCATGTGCTCCGATGCAATTTCATTGACCGCATCAACCGCTTCTGCCATTGTATCCGCAACCAGAATATAACCATAGTTGTCCAGTGACTTCTGGATGATTTCTTTTCTGGATAACTGTGCCGTGAATGCTTCGACTTCTTTCGATACCTCCTTGGCAAGCGCTTCGCTGGTGGTAATTAGAATTGCCGAAGCCATTTCGTCATGTTCTGCCTGAGACAATAAATCAGCAGCTACGAATCTTGGGTTTGCGCTCTCGTCTGCAAGGACGAGAATCTCGCTTGGTCCTGCAATCGAGTCAATGCTGACATAACCGAATACTGCTTTTTTTGCAAGCGCGACATAGATATTCCCGGGACCTACGATTTTATCTACCTTCGGGACGCTCTCCGTCCCAAAGGCAAGCGCCGCAATCGCCTGTGCGCCGCCCGCTTTATAAATCTTATCTACGCCGGCTTCCTTTGCGGCAACCAGAGTCGACGGAAAGACCTTACCGTCTTTTCCCGGCGGCGTCGTCATAATGATTTCATCTACCCCTGCCACCTTCGCAGGAAGGACGTTCATCAAAACGGAAGAAGGATAAACAGCTTTTCCGCCTGGTACATACACGCCGACCCTGCGCAGAGGTGTAACCTTCTGCCCCAATATGACGCCGTTGTCCTTACTGTCGAACCAACTGCGCTGACACTGCTTTTCGTGATATTCCCTGATATTGACCAAAGCCTTGCGGATAACGCCCAAAAGCTTCTCATCTACCGATTCATACGCTTCCTGTATCTCTTCCTCAGTAACGAGAATATTTGAAGCATCAATATCCGCACCGTCAAATTTCTTTGTGAAGTAAAATACCGCTTCATCCCTTTTCGCACGAACCTCTTCAATAATGTCGTTTACCTTACCTTCAAATTCACCATAGCTGTTCGGACTTCTTTTCAGCAGGTCTTCCAATATATTGTCTTTCGTTTCCGGTGTTAACTTTAAGATTCTCATGTTTTCCTCCATTCTGTGCGTTTTTGGCACAAACAGGTAGTTGTGAAAGAATTCACAAATTCTTTCACACTTTCCTCCATTTTGTGCGCTTTACTGTTCCCGCAATACTTGCTTTAAGTCTGTGATCAGCTTTGTAATTCTCTCATTCTCCATTTTCATGCTGACTTGATTGACAACCATTCGTGCGGACAATGGACAGACCTCTTCTAAAACCTGAAGTCCGTTTTCACGTAAGGTTGAACCTGTCTCTACGATATCGCAGATGACCTCGGAAAGCCCGACAATCGGAGCCAGCTCGATAGAACCGTTCAGCTTGATAATTTCTACGGTCTGATGCTTTTTATTATAGAAATAGTCTTTGGCAATCCTTGGATACTTTGTTGCCACACGGATCAGCTCATGATGCTGCAGGAAATCCTTCGCTTCTTTTGGTCCGCAGATGCACATCCTGCATTTTCCAAAGCCAAGATCCAGCACCTCATAAATGTTCCGCGCCTCTTCTAAGATCGTGTCCTTTCCGACAATCCCGATATCCGCCGCACCGTATTCTACATAGGTGGGAACATCAGGTCCCTTTGACAGGAAAAATTTTAATTTCAGATCTTCATTTACAAATATAAGTTTTCTGGTATCCTTGTCCTTCATCTCTTCACAGGTAATCCCGATTTTCTCGAAAATTTCCAGTGTCTTTTTCGCCAGTCTGCCTTTGCCGAGCGCAAAGGTTAAATATCTCATTTCTTCCATCTCTATTCCTCTTCCATCCATGTCAATGAGGCAAGTTTATTCCGTTTCTGATATGCCTCGTAGTCAGCCTTCGTTTTTGTTTTATCCCGGCGTATCAGCTCCACACGCCGTCCTTCGCCTCTGAGTATTTTTGCCATTCCAATCGCACTCTTTTGGTGATTTGCAGAATATACGATCAGCTCTGTATCATTTTCCAACGGAATCTCGATTTTCTGTCTGGAAAGAGCCATCATCAGCTGGTCTACCGTAAATGCAAATCCAATTGACGCCGCATCCTTTCCGAAATACGGCAGCAATTTATCGTAGCGTCCGCCCTTGACAATCATTTCTCCGCTCCCGAAGGTATATCCGGCAAAAATGATTCCGGTATAGTAGGAGTAGCTGCTTATCATACCAAGTTCATAAGAAACGTATTTATCCACTCCATAGATTTTCAGCACGTTATCCAGCTCTTCTAACCGTTCCAACGCCCCCGCAATTTGGGGATAACTATGCGACAGTGTTTTTGCCTCGGCAAAATCCCCGCCCTCATTGTAAATTTTTCCAAGCAGACCAAACAATTCTTTCAAATGACAGTCAATTGCCGCCTCTTCGATTTCCTCCTCCACGCCAAAAAAGTTCTTGTTCGCAATCAATTCCCGCATCCGCTCTTCTTGTTCTTCATCGAGTCCCGCCGCTTCCATCATGCCGCGCAGAATATCTGCATGTCCGATACTGATCTGGAATTCCTTTAGACCGCACGCTTTTAAAGAATTGACTATCATGGAAATGATTTCCGCATCCGCATCTACTGTGTTGTCTCCGATCAACTCTGCGCCAAGCTGTGTGCATTCCTTTAAACGCCCCTGATAGCTGTGGTTATTGATAAACGTATTTCCGATGTAGCTCAGACGGATCGGCATATCCTCATCCGTAAAATACTTCGCTACGGAACGGGCTATGGACGGTGTGATATCCGGCCGCAATACCAGCGTATTTCCCTGTCTGTCAAAAAATTTGTACAATTCCTTAGAAGGCGTTGTTCCGATTTCCTTTCCGAAAATATCGAAAAATTCGAAGGTCGGCGTCTGGATATTGTGGTATCCAAAGCCTTTTAATGTATCATGAAGCCGCTCCTGCAGAACCAGCTTTTTTTCACATTCTTCATTGTAGATATCCCGGACTCCCTCCGGTGTATGTAATAATTTGTGTTTCATCATATCCTCCATCATTGAAATAGAAATCGTTACCGTTCACTCCCATCAGTCGTTCCAGTAACTAAAAATCCTTGTATTTTCGGCGTGCACTTTAGCGTGCTACCATGCTACTACAATAAAATCTTTGCTTATTATATTGGATATTCCGCAAATTGTCAATCCCTTGCAGCCAAATCCTTCTGCATGCCATCTAAATAGGGCACTAAAAGCCCGTTTTTTCTTTCTAAAAAGTATTCCGGTTCCAATTCTTCATAACGAAAGCTCTTGCGTCCGCCTTCCTTTGCCCGCTCCCAAAAACGCATGAGATGGGCAAAACGCAGATAATAAAATTCATCCCGATGGGTATAAAAAATCAGAAAGAAAGCAATCCCTCCCTGTTTTTCAAAATCTTTCATGAACTTTACCTGATGTTCATGGATATTTGCCAGAGGAAAAGTATCTGCATGGCATTCTTTTGCATCAAAGCAGACAGGAATCCCCTGCACTGCCCCGATATAGTCTACGGTACTCTTCTGGTCGAAGTAAGCAAGAGTAATATGCCTCGTCTCTTTGTCGATATTGATGGGGGTAATCGGAGTGGGAATCTTTTGAATTAAGGCAAGCCCGTTCTCCAAATACTTTTCATTTGTCCGATTGATAAACTCCTCTAAGGCAGATCCGCGGAGCCCCCTTGAATTCCAAGTCGCCATTATAGGATTGCCCCCTCCTTTTCCTTCGGCAAGGCATAATAAATTTTATGCTCTTCCAATATATGTAAGGAATGATTCTGAATCTCAATAATATTGACACTGCAATTCGGCTGGTGGTTGTTCCAGAACTGATTTAACTCCAGCTTCTTCAAGAAGGCTAAAAACGCCCGGATAATCCCGCCGTGGCAGCAGACTAGAATCCTGTCATACTGCATTTCCTTCGGATAGATTTCCTGCTCCAGAAAATCTTCTACTCTGGAAAACAGCGCTTCATAGCTTTCCCCCGCTTCTGTGGCATGGTATTTTTCGGGATCGTTGAATAGGTAATCAATATTCTTTAAGTCCGGTTTTATACTGATATCTTTCAGAAGAACGCCTTCCCCTTCTCCGAAATTCATTTCACAGATGCGATCATCATAAATGACAGGCGTGTCTGTTCCTTCGAGCAGAATTTCAGCCGTTTTTCTGGCGCGCACCAGCGGACTGCAATATGCTAAATCGAAAGTAAGACCTTCAGCCCGAAAGCCGTCTCTCGTCAGTTCTGCAAGTTTTATGCCGTTTTCATTTAAGGGGATGTCAAGGCTTCCCTGTATCAGCCCCTTCTGATTATAATCTGTTTCTCCGTGGCGCATCAGATAAATCTTCATTTGTGATCTGCTCCTTCCATTTTGTTTATCGCAAGAATTGTCGATTCCTTTTTTCATTTGCCATCAGCGGCAGTTTTTATCTGTCAATTTCATCAAATATCCGTTCAAACTCCTCGGGAAGCGGTGCGGTGCATATACTTCCGTCAGGAAATTCCATGCGATAGGCATGCAGCATCTGGCTCCTGATCCCATACTGTTTCCGGCACTTCTCATTGACGTCCCGATTTCCATACTTCATATCTCCAATAATCGGATGACCGATTGAGGCGAGGTGCGCACGTATTTGATGGCTCCTTCCCGTAATCAGATGAACTTCCAAAAGTGTCCGGTCATTTTCACACCGAAGCGGCTGATAAGCCGTTTCAATATATTTGGAATCAGGCCTTTCTTCTGAAAAGATTGTCACCTGATTTGTCTTTTCATCCTTTTTCAGCCATCCTTTTATATTGTCAACCTTGTTCATATTTCCGTTTACAACACAGCGATAATACTTTTTTACGGTTCGATTTTTCAACATTTCCGATAAATCCTGCAATCCCTTGAGGGTTTTTCCGGCAGTCAGGATACCGGAGGTATTCCGGTCCAAGCGGTTGCATACTGCGGGACGAAATGCGGCAAAATCCGCTTCTTCAAACTGCCCGCTATAAAGCAGATAGGCAATCAGATATTCATTTGCAGAGATATCATCAGGTCTTGCTTTCTGTGACAGCATTCCTGCCGGCTTATTGATAAGCAGAATGTCTTCATCCTCATAAATTATTTCCAGCTTGTCTTTCGGAAGGCTGCGGTAAAAGGCTAAATCCGAGCTTTGGGCAAACTTCGAAAATGTTTCGTCCGAAAAATAACATCTCAGCACATCGCCCTCCAACAGCTTCTCAGAACCGTCTGCCCGCTTCCCGTTTCTCACAATATTTTTTTTCCGCAGCATTTTGTAAAGAAAACTGCTTTTTGCACCCGGAAGGAGCTTTTTTAAATATTTATCCAGTCTCTGACCGGATTCATTTTTTCCGATGGTGAATTCTTTCATGCTTTCCTCTTTCCGGCGTGTTTTTCACGCCATCCATGTAGATGTTGGAGGTTTTACTTCCAAACTTTTTTCCTTTCTGCTGTCTGGGGCGGATCAGACATTTTTCCCCAAATCCGATCAAGTCCTCTCTGCCGGCTTTTATCAACGCTTCCTTCACCAGATCATAGTTCTTAGGGTCGCGATATTGAATCAGGGCGCGCTGCATCGCTTTTTCATGAGGACTGTCCGCAACATAGACCGGCTCCATATTTCTGGGATCTAATCCTGTGTAATACATACAGGTGGAAATTGTGGACGGCGTAGGATAAAAATCCTGTACCTGTTCCGGCATATATCCCAGATCTCTGATATATTCGGCAAGCTCTACCGCCTCTTTCAAGGTGGAACCCGGATGGGAGGACATCAAATAGGGAACGAGATATTGTTTTTTCCTCAGGCGCTCATTCATTTTCTCATATTCCCGTACAAACTGCCGGTAAATCTTAGCGGAAGGCTTTCCCAGTTTTTCCAAGACCCTATCGGAAATATGCTCCGGTGCGACTTTTAACTGTCCGCTGACGTGATGCTGGCAAAGCTCCCGCAGGAAAGCCCGGTTTTTATCAGCCAGAAGATAGTCAAACCGGATGCCCGAACGGATAAAGACTTTTTTCACGCCGGGAAGCTTACGAATCTTGCGAAGCAGTGCAATATAATCCGAATGGTCGGCAATCAGATTTTTACATGGCGAGGGGAACAGGCACTGGCGATTGGAACAGACGCCCTTCGTCAACTGCTTTTTGCAGGACGGCGCACGGAAATTAGCGGTCGGTCCGCCCACATCATGGATATAGCCTTTGAATTCTTTATCCGTTGTCATCTGTTTCGCTTCTTCCAAAATCGATTCATGGCTTCTCGTCTGAATGATTCTTCCCTGATGAAAAGTCAGCGCACAAAAATTGCAGCCGCCGAAACAGCCTCGGTTGCTGACCAGTGAAAATTTAACTTCCCGAATGGCGGGAACGCCGCCCAATTTCTCATAGGACGGATGATAGGTTCTCTGGTAGGGAAGCGAATAGACATCATCCATTTCCTGCATGGTCAGGGGCTTAGCAGGAGGATTCTGTACCACGAACATCTTTCCGTCATAGGTTTCATACAGCCGCTTCGCCGCAAACGGATCTGTGTTCTGATACTGAACATAGAAACTTTTCGCATAGGTTCTCTTGTCTGTTTTGATTTCTTCAAAATCTGGAAGCCGGATGGCATCATAAATATCCGCTTCCTTTCTGGTCTTATAAACGGTTCCGTCTATAAATGTAATGTCAGACACAGAAATCCCGCTGTTTAGCGCGTCTGCAATCTCTATGATGCTCTTCTCACCCATACCATAGGAAATGATATCTGCTCCGGAATCAAGTAAGATAGAACGTTTCACTTTGTTCGACCAGTAATCATAATGTCCCAGCCGCCGTAAACTTGCCTCGATTCCACCGATGATAATAGGTATTTTTTTATAATTGCGGCGAATCAGATTGCAATAGGTAATCGTTGCATAATCCGGGCGTTTTCCCATAGTTCCGCCCGGCGTAAAGGCATCCGTACTGCGCCGTTTCTTGGAAACGGTATAATGGTTCACCATAGAGTCCATATTTCCGGCTGTGACAAGAAATCCCAGCCTTGGTTCTCCTAAAATCGTGACACTTTCTGCTTCCCTGAAATCCGGCTGAGAAATAATCCCGACCGTATAACCGTTCTGCTGCAAGCTTCTGCTGATTATGGCATGTCCAAAGGAAGGATGATCCACATAGGCGTCCCCGATTACATAGACAAAATCCAACTGACGTATACCTGCCTTCTCCATATCCTGTTTTGAAATTGGTAAAAAGTTATTTGTCATTTATCCTAATCCTTTAATTCCGCTATTTCTTCCGGAGTCAATTTCCGGTATTCTCCTGTGGCAAGTGCTTTATCCAAGCTCAGACTCCCCATCGAAAGCCGCTTTAAATAGAGCACCTGCTTTCCGACCGCCTCAAACATTCGTTTCACCTGATGATATTTCCCCTCCGTAATGGTTACGGTGATTTCGGAAACGTCTCCGGCTATTAGTATCTGAAGCGTTGCGGGAAGAGTGTTTTGTTTTTCTCCGATATCCAGCCCTGCCGCAAATTTTTCACAGTCCTCCGATGTCACAAGTCCGTCTATCTTGGCATAGTAAGTCTTTGGCACATGATGTCTCGGAGATAACAGGCGATGGGCAAGCTCACCATCATTCGTAAGAAGCAGCAGCCCCTCCGTATCAATATCTAATCGTCCCACCGGAAACAAATCTTTCCTTGCACTTTGAATGACATCCAGTACGGTCTTGTGCATCCGGTCTTCCGTTGCAGATACGCAGCCCGCCGGCTTGTTCAGCATATAGTATTCAAATTCTGCATAGGAAATCCTTTCACCATTATAGCATACATTGTCTATAGCCGGTGATATTTTCAGTTCCGGCTGCCTGACGGCGGCGTTGTTTACCGAAATTTGCCCCTTTTTCACAAGAGCTTTTACTTCGCTTCTTGTTCCGAGCCCCATATCGGCAAGAAATTTGTCCAAACGAATCTTTTTATCCATAAATCTGATACCTCATCTTTTCTTACAAAAGTCCGGATTTAGAAGATACATTTTTTCTTCCGTGTTTCCAGATATTTCAGCGGAGCATAAGAATTGACACTGAATTCATCTCCGTTTTCATCATTCAGGTAAATCCCAAAATGCAGATGTACAGCAAAATTTCCGACGGTTCCCTCTATCTCGCTATAACCGCTGTCTCCCATGAACCCCAACAACTCTCCCGTCACCACCTTATCGCCCGGTACAAAGTCTTTGGCATAATCATATAAATGCGCATAATAGAAATATGCCCCGTTACTTCCCCTGACGCCAATCCGGTAACCGCCCTGCGGGAGCCAGCCGATTTTCTCAACGACGCCGTCGCATACACTGAAAATAGGATAATGTCCCCTGACATTGAAGGACGCCATAATATCGCAGCCCTCATGCCCGCGGTCGCCGCCAAAGGTCCGGCTCTGCATCCAAGAGTCTTCAAATGCGACCGTTTCACTTGGATTGTTGATGGATTCTGCAACGGGAAACAGTTCCAGATTTGACCAGATTGCCTTTTCATAATTGTAATACCGTTCATATTCTGTCGGATAACGCTTGATAAAACGCCGTATCTGCCGGTCTAAAGCATCTTTTTCAGTCAGCTCGGAATACAAATATCCAAATAGATAGGCATATCTGTCATAACCGTCTGCCTCCTCATAGGAAATAAACTGTTCATACAGTTCTAAATCAACCTGCTGGTTCCTCAGGGACTGCATCAAGAGCTCCTCGTCCAGCCGAACCAAAGTCTTTGCCTCATCCCGAATATGGGTAATCAGCAGGATATCAAAAATAACTGCCGTAAAAAATAGAATTTGGAAAAACAGGATGGGAAAAAAGGTTCTTTTCTCTTTCATAAATCTTGCCTGCATACTTTTTTTCTCTGTTCAATATATTAAACTATGAAAAAAACTATTTCTGCCATCCTAATTTTTTTATTGATATTTTATATGCTCACAAAGCCTGCGGAGGCGGTTGCTGCCGCCGGAAACGGTCTGGTGCTTTGGTATCAGACAATTCTGCCGACATTGCTTCCTTTTGCAGTTTTGTCCAATTTATTTATATCCAGCAACATGTTTTATATGCTTTCACGCTTCCTCTATCCCATCGTACGCCTGTTTCTTCCGGTCAGTCGGGAAGGAACTTTCCCAGTATTTGCAGGATTCCTCTTTGGATTTCCAATGGGAAGCAGAATCAGTGCGGTCATGCTGTCGGAAAACAAGTTAAGCTATGAAGAGGCCTCCGTGATTTTTGCTGTCACAAATAATATGAGCCCTGTATTTATCAGCAGCTTTATCCTTCATCACGCCCTAAAACTCCCGCAGCTTGTCATCCCTACATTTATCGCCCTATATCTCCCTGCAATATTACTAGGTAGACTGCTGTTTTACAGGCAAAAGAAAGCCCAAAATGCACCACATAAAAATACGGCTCCAGGATTTCAAGTCAACTTTAAAATCATGGATGCCGCAATTATGAACGGATTTGAAACCTTAACGAAACTCGGCGGTTATATTATGTTGTTCTCCATCATAGCCTCTTTGATGAACCATCTTCCGCTTCCAACTATAGGCATGAAAGCATTTGCCGTAGGATTGACCGAAATCACAAACGGAATTCAGTTCACAGCGCTCACACCCCTTCCAATCCGGCAGAAATACCTGCTATGCGTCGCATTTACGGCCTTCGGAGGAATCAGCGGATTGGCACAGACCTCTTCTATGGTAGCGGAAAGCCGTCTTCCTATGAAAAACTATGTTATCATAAAGTCTGTTTTATGCGTTATAAGTGTGATTCTGGCAAGACTGCTCTATCCTATCTTCCTAGTTGGCTGATAGCCGCCGCTATGCTTCCTCTGTCCCGGTTCCACTGCCAGAAACAGGCGGCTGATTTGACATGTCCTCTTTTCCCGGATTCGGTTCTTCGACTGCGGGAGACAATTCCATGCGGTTTGCAGTAACAATATCCAAAAAGTCCTGAAGCGTACGGCTCAAATTATCATACCTCGCCTTGGTCGTATCAATTGAGTGGGAAAGCACCTCTTCCAGATTCTTTAGCATGTCGTCTGTATACTGAATAGCGCCGGTGCGGATATCATTCGCATCAATTGTTGCATGATCCAGTATCTCCTGCGCCTGCTTGGTGGCAATCATAACTACTTCATTCGCCTGGGCATATGCCTGCTGCATAATCTGGTGCTCACTTACCAGTTCACTTGTCTGCACTTCCGCTTGAGCAATAATCGAATCTGCCTTTGCCTGAGCATCCGCTAAAATTGCCTCTTTATTACTGATGATTTTCTGATATCGCTTAATCTCTTCCGGAGTTTTCATTCTAAGTTCTGTCAAAAGTTCTTCCAGCTCATCCTTATTTACAATAATCTTCGTACTGGACAATGGCTGGTATTTGCAGCCTTCTATGTATTCTTCAATTTCTTCTATGATTTGCTCCATCCTGCTGCTCATCAATCACACACTCCTTATTTGTCAATGTTATATTTCGAATAAATATCATGGATAAACCGTTCCGGAACAAAATTGGAAATATCTCCTCCATAGGAAGCAAATTCTTTGACAATCGTAGAACTTAAATAAGCGTATTCCAGACTTGTCGTCAAAAATATTGTATCAATCTTAGGATTGACCTTATGATTTGTCTGAGCAATCTGCAATTCATACTCAAAATCCGTAACGGCACGAAGCCCCCTGACAACAATGGTAGCTCCTATTTCATCCATATAATCTACCATCAATCCATCAAATGAATCAACGGTCACATTCTTCATGTCCCGCGTCATCTCTTTTAACATACTAACACGTTCTTCAACAGAAAACAACGATTTTTTTGCACTGTTATTGAGCACTCCGACCACCAGTTCATCGACAATTTTGGAGGCCCGCTGTATCATATCCATGTGCCCATTGGTAACCGGGTCAAAGCTTCCCGGATAAATCGCTTTTTTCATATTAATCTCCTGTTTTATCTTTCTTACACAAAAACAGATGCTTGTTGGTTTTGTAATTCTTTTCTTTGATAATCTCATATCCAAGCTCTGTCACATACGTGAAATCCTTATCTAACGCTGCCTCTACAATGATTACCGTATCATTTTTTTGCAGAGACGACTTTGAGAGCTGGCGTAAAACCTCATGCTCTAATTTACTTTTGTAAGGCGGATCCATGAAAATATAGTCAAAACAATATTTCCCTTCCAGAGAACGAATCGCTGCCAAAACATCCGTTGATATCAGACGGCACTTGTCCCCAAACTTTGTAAAACGGATATTCTCTTCAATACAGGCGGCTGCTTTCTTATTATTCTCTACAAATACGGCATATGCGCCTCCACGGCTGACAGCTTCCAATCCAATCTGTCCGCTTCCCGCAAACAAATCCAGAAAATAACATCCGGGAATATTCTGCTGTATCATATTGAACAGCGTTTCCTTGATTCGGTCTGTTGTAGGTCTTGTCTCCATTCCTTCCGCCGTCTTAAGCGGAAGGCTTCTTGCGGTTCCCGCAATAATTCTCATCGTATTTCCTCCGTTTGTGTCTTTCTGTTACTGTTCACGTTCTTCGGCCGTTCCGGTAGCAGCACCGTGTGAACAGTCGCCCTTTTCTGTCAGAAGCTCCAAAACCAGACAAAGAGCGGCTTCCACCGAATGCTCCCTGACCTCCATTCGTCCGCCGTAGAATTGATATTTTCTCACAACGGTTTTTCCGCCAAAGCAGCACCCGATATATACAAGCCCTGCCGGAAAATCCGCTCCCTCATCATTTGGTCCGGCGACCCCCGTAACGGAAAGGCAGATATCGGCATTTGCCGCTTTTGCTCCTCCAATTGCCATTTCCTCAGCAGTTTCCCGGCTTACGGCAGTATATTTTGCCAGCGTCTCCTCGTTCACGCCAAGGAGCTTTTGTTTTGCCTCATCGCAATAGGTGACATAGGCTTCCTTCAGCTGCTCCGAAACGCCGGAAACATTGATCAGCCTGCCGGATAAGAGTCCTCCGGTACAGGATTCTGCCGTTGTAATCGTAAGCCCTTTCTCTTTCAGCAGTTTTACAACGCATTCCTCGAGAGGAAGTGTGTTCTTTGAAATTTCTGCCATTGTTTGCTCCTTACTTCTGTTTTTGTAACACACTTTTATTTTTTACCAGATAATCAATTAACGACACTATTGTCAGTATCAATGCAATGTATGTCAGCACAATCCCCAGAGCATCGAAGAATGTATAAGGAATATTCAAAATCAGTACAATAATCATTAACATCTGAAATGTCGTCTTAAATTTGCCCCAATAGCTTGCCGCTATCACGACTCCGTTATCGGAAGCTACCAGACGGAAGCCGCTGATGATAAATTCACGGCTGATGATGATAATGACAATCCAAGCCGGTAATTGTCCGCTCTCTACCAGACAAATCAACGCCGCACATACTAATAGTTTATCTGCTAACGGATCCATAAATTTGCCGAAATCTGTCACAAGATTATATTTTCTTGCAATTTTTCCGTCCAAAAGGTCTGTCAGGCTTGCAAAAATGAAAATCACAACCGCAATATAATTTCCGTATCCCTCAAAATAAGGCGCAAGTAAAAAAAACACAAAAAACGGAATTAATATGATTCGGAATATTGTCAGTTTATTTGGTAAGTTCATACTATCTCTCCAATCAAGTCATATTCATATGCTCCGGTTATCTTTACTTTCACAAAGTCCCCAGTCATAAGCTCCGCAGAAGTATTGATAAAAATATATCCGTCCACCTCCGGCGTATCTTTATAAGTACGCCCCACATACGCATTTTCATCCGCAACCTTCCCCTCGATAAATGCGTAAAGCTCCTGCCCTTTCATTTCCTCATTTTTATCGAAAATAACCTCCTGCTGCAGTTCCATAACGGCTTCCTGCCGATTCAGCTTCACTTCTTCCGATATTTGTCCTTCCATTTCGGCTGCCGGCGTCCCTTCCTCCGGCGAATAGATAAATGCGCCCAAACGGTCAAACTCCATATCATTTACAAACTGCATCAGCTCTTCGTGCTGTTCCTCCGTCTCTCCGGGAAATCCGCAGATCAACGTAGTACGCAGCGCAATATCAGGAATCTCTTTTCGCAATGTGGTAATAATCCGAACCAGATCTTCCTTATTCGTCCTTCTTCCCATACGTTTTAAAATATCAGAATTGGCATGCTGAATTGGAATATCCAGATAATGGCACACTTTTTTGTTTCGTTTGATGGAAGAAATCAATTCATCATAGATTTCTTCCGGATAACAATATAGAATACGAATCCAATATAAGCCCGGAATCTGATTTAATTCATCCAAAAGGCGGTGCAGTGATTTCTCACCATACAGGTCTATTCCATAAAGCGTAGTCTCTTGGGCAACCAATATCAGCTCTTTCACTCCTTGTTCTGCCAATTCTCTTGCGGTTTCCAAAAGCT
>Ga0137306_102825_pt1 | contig 13889 bp, 15 predicted proteins | sample Inofroosms_March_FD_97187 | JGI IMG/M metagenome (GOLD analysis project Ga0137306, IMG submission 97187) | Mouse cecal microbial communities from Vienna, Austria - N-Acetylneuraminic and N-Acetylglucosamine D2O microcosms_March | ecosystem: Host-associated > Mammals > Digestive system > Large...
GAACCTATCGCGGAAAGCTGTGCAGGAAACTGCTCTGCCGCGCATCCCCGGGGCATCAGATTGAAGTGCGGTGCGACCGATGCAAACAGATGAACGTCTTCGGGGAACCGGAGGATACAAAACCGAATCAGCAAGCGCGCTAGGAGCGCCGGTAAACCTGTATGGGGGCACCGGCGTTTTTTATATCTTTTTTTGCCGGCAGGCGTAAAAATGCAAATTTTGCCGGAGGGCGTAAACCTTGAAAGGAATTGTTATGGACGAAAACCAAGTGAACACACCAGACACAGCTGGCCAGGCACAGCAGAAGCCTGAGCAGCAGACAGCGAGGGAAAACCACAGGTTATCAAGTAGCGCGGGGCACTCTCGGTGTCTATCGCGGAGCTGGAACTGGATGGGACGGTAAAAGCTATGTTGACGATTGGAAAATCGTCTGTACCGGAAACGATCGACGGACTACCGGCGGCCTGAACATCAAACAACGGAGGTTGGATATATGCTTTTGAACAATGGGAGAGAAGAGTTTGAACTGTCCTACACAATCGGAGAACTCACGAGACTGAAAAAAGTCTGGACAGCAAAAATCTGCGGAAGGAGCTATTGAAAGCGGTTAAATACGATTGCCCCCCTTTATGCGACGTTACACACCGAGTATAAATGCTGAAAAGTTCAGGGGTTTACGATGTTCTGGGCAGCTCATAATTTATGGATAAGTAAAGCACAAAAGGAACGGACGATCCGGATCGCCCGTTCCTTTTTCTATTCCGGCTGGCTGTAAATCTCGTCGATGCGCTGCTGGATGCATCTTCCAGCGCGTTCGAGGCTCAGCTGTTCGGTGACAGATCGTTTGGCGTTCTGGGAGATCTGCTGGTAAAATGCCGGATCCTGCCAGAGCTTCTGCATGGCTTCAGCGGCCTGCTCCAGGTCTGCATCCGCCCAGCGGTTCCCAGCTTTGTATGGGCCATAATCCTCTTCAATCGGAACCAGCGAATAGTCGATCATGCAGGCGGTTTCCTGGCTCATGAATTCGGTATTGGCCGACCAGTTAGTAGCAACCACAGGGGTCCCGAGCAGCATTGCTTCCGCCAGAGCCAGACCGAACCCTTCCGCGCGGTGCAGGGAAACGAGCACATTCACACAGCTTACCAGGCTATTCACCTGGACTTTGGTTAAAATATCAGAAATCAGATAGATATTCCGATATCCCTGGAAGCTGGCCCGGAGCATGTCCAGATCCGCCTGCTGGGGGTTGTTTACCTTGATGACCAGCCCCACCTCCGGATTCTCGACCGGGAAAGCCCGCTTATAGGCGGCGATAACCCCCAACGGGTTTTTACGCTGGATGGTGCTGTTGCAGTCATACATGGTGAGGTAGAGGAACTGGTTTTCCGGGAGGTGGAACCAGCTGCGTGAACAGGCGGCGTCGGTTGGAGCACTGATCGCATAAGGGACTGTTCGAACAGGAAGAGAGGTTTTTTTGCGGATGCTTTCGCTGACAAACTCCGCGGGGGTCCAGATTTCGTCCAGCAGCCCCATGCAGAGACACCACTCATCCGGGAATTCCTCCAGTTCCCAAAGCCAGAAGCCGATGTTATAGTGCTGCGCCCACATAGACGCCGGAAGCTGAAAGTAGGCGGCAACCAGCTCGGAGGGGTTGATGTGGATGAGATTGATATTGAACGGGACCGTATTGGTGATTTTCGAATCCCATGTAGAATCGGAATGGCGCATCTGGCCGATCTGATCGATATTATAGATCGTGAACGCTGCGCCGCTCTGCGCCAGCGCATCCGCAACCAGCCGGCAGCTCTGTCCCAGCCCGATCTCCCCTTTGATGTAACCGATCAGATTGACACCGTCGGGAGCGGCGGAGCGGCAGAACCGGTGCTGGAAGGAAGAGAGCACGACCGCCAGCTTTCTCCGTGTAGCCCATGGCTGCACCCGCTTGAGGAGCGCAGATGGAACGATTTTTTTTAAAAAAGGCTTGCAGGCGGTTACGATCCTCCACAAAAAACGAAACACAGAATGATGCATAAAACCTCCATGGAAAAGAGATGGGATTTAGCGGGCCGTATGGGTTGCAATTTCGACCGTGTTCAAGTATAATCATAAGTATATCTGAAAATTCGCAAAAGCGCAAGCAGCGGCCCATTTGAAACCATTTTTATGAAAAGGTCTGCCAGTCTGCTCAAAGGCCGCGGCGTTGGGGACAGGGTTCCTGCCGCCGCGTGTATATGGCGGAATACGCCATCCGGAAAAGCGCTTTTTTGAGGGTGTCCTGGTCCTGGCTGGTCAGAGCGGAGAGAGGGGTTTTGGGTAAAAATCCCCCTGATATAAAGATTATGGGACAAACCCTCAAGCGAACCTTTCAACAACCAGGAAGAGAAAAATACAGGTCTGCCCAGGGAAACCCGGGCAAAGCCGGCTGGTTTTGCCTTTCCGGACAGGCTCAGTAAGTAAGGGGCGTTTTCATGAAGACAACAGCAGTGATTATGGCAGGAGGAAAAGGAGAGCGTTTCTGGCCCAAGAGCAGGAGCAGCTTTCCGAAACAGTTCCTTTCGTTGACGACCGACGGAAAAACCATGCTCCAGCATACGGTGGAGCGTCTGCTGCCGGTGGTGGACCTCGGTGATGTTTATATCGTGACAAATCAGGATTATGTGGAGATCGTAAAAGAGCAGATGCCCGAGCTGCCGCCAGAGAATATCCTCGCGGAGCCGATGGCAAGAAACACCGCCCCCTGTATCGGCCTGGCGGCGGCGGTGATCCAGTCAAAATACGAGGATGCGGTGATGCTGGTCCTCCCTTCCGACCATCTGATCAAGTATACCGAGATGTATGTGGACACCCTGCGGCAGGCGATCGATCTTGCGCAGGAGGGGGAGAACCTTGTAACACTGGGGATCACCCCGACCTATCCGGAAACCGGGTACGGATACATCAATTTTGTCAGGGACGAGGCCAACAAGCAACGGGGGATTTACAAGGTCAACCGGTTTGTGGAAAAGCCGGATATCGACACCGCGAAAGAATACCTCAGTTCGGGACAGTACCTCTGGAACAGCGGTATGTTCATCTGGAAGCTCTCCACGATTCTGGAAAAGTTTAGGCAGTTCATGCCCGATACCTATGCGGGCCTGGTCAGAATCCGGGATGCGGTCGGACAGAAAAATTTTGATCTGGTCCTGAAAACCTGCTTTGCCGGGTTCCAATCCGAGTCGATCGACTACGGCATCCTGGAAAAAGCGGAGAATATCTATACCATCCCGGGCACCTTTGGCTGGGATGACGTGGGAAGCTGGCTCTCCCTCGAGCGCATCAACCGGACCAATGAATTCGGAAACATGGTGCAGGGGGATGTTGTCACGATCAAAACCAAAAATACAACGATTGTCGGCGGGTCAAAGCTGATCGCCGCTGTAGGGCTTGAGGACATGGTGATCGTTGATACCGAAGATGCACTTCTGGTCTGCGCCAAAGACGCGGCTCAGGACATTAAAAAGGTGATCGAAAACCTGAAAATCTGCAACCGCAATGAACTGATTTAGTAAAGGGGAAAAGAAAATGAAACATGCGTTGATTACTGGGATTACCGGGCAGGACGGGTCCTATCTTTCGGAACTGCTGCTGGAAAATGGCTATGAAGTTTATGGGATCATGCGCAGGAAGAGCGTCGTGGATTACGGGAATGTGGAGCACATCAAGGACCGGCTCCACTTTATCTATGCGGACATGACCGACGTGGTTTCGCTCATCAATGCGATGAAAATTTCGCAGGCGGATGAGGTGTATAACCTGGCGGCACAGTCGTTTGTGGCTACGAGCTGGGAACAGCCGATCGCCACCGCGGAGATCGACGCGGTAGGCGTCACCAACATGCTTGAGGCGATCCGCACCGTGAATCCCAAATGCCGTTTTTATCAGGCCTCCACTTCTGAAATGTTCGGATTGGTGCAGGAGATGCCGCAGACCGAGAAAACCCCGTTTTATCCCAGAAGCCCCTACGGAGTCGCCAAACTCTACGGGCACTGGATCACGAAAAACTATCGGGAAAGCTTTGGGCTGTACGCCTGTTCGGGCATCCTGTTCAACCACGAGTCGGAGCGGCGCGGGAAAGAGTTTGTGACCCGTAAGATCACCGATGCAGTCGCCCGGATCAAGCTGGGGGTGCAGGAGTCCCTGGAGCTGGGGAACATGGACGCCAAACGCGACTGGGGGCATTCCAAGGACTATGTGCGCGCCATGTGGCTGATGCTGCAGCAGGAGTCTCCGGACGATTATGTGATCGCGACGAATGAAACCCGCACCGTCCGCGAATTTGTGGAAACCGCATTCCGCCATGTCGGGATTACGGTCGAATGGCAGGGAGAAGGCGTCAACGAGATCGGAAAGGATGCGGCGACCGGAAAGACCATCGTGAAGGTGAACCCGAAATTCTTCCGTCCTGCGGAGGTGGAAATCCTGCTAGGGAATCCCGCAAAAGCGGAGGGGAATCTGGGCTGGAAACGGGAAATCCCGTTCAGTGAACTGGTTGAGCGTATGGTAAAGAATGATATGGAGCTGGTCGGGAAAGAAATCCGGCTCAACGCCATCTGAAACCGCTGCCTGCGGGCCTTTAATGGCTGTTTTTAAAATCTGAAAAAGCGTTGGAGGTGGATTTGTCATGAAAGCGTTAATCATTGGGGCGGCAGGGTTTGTCGGGCACTATTTGATCAGCCATCTGCGCGATACGTGTAACTGGCAGGTCAGTGCCACCAAGCTCAAACATGAGGAGGTCCCTGGCCAGGGGATCAGCCTGTTTGATCTGGATATTCTGGAGATAGGGCAGATCAGGACCCTGCTGGAGCAGGTGCGTCCGGATTGTATTTTCCATCTGGCGGCACAAAGCTCGGTCGCCCTGTCCTGGAAGAATCCGGCTTTGACAGCGGATGTGAACATCAAGGGGGTTATCAATCTGCTGGATGCGGCCCGCGCGCTGGATTACAGGCCCAGGATCCTGTTGATCGGGTCGGGCGAAGAATATGGGCATGTGAAACCGGAAGAAATCCCGATTCAGGAGGAAAACAACCTGCGTCCCGGAAACATCTACGCCGCGACCAAGGCGTGTCAGAACATGATCGGGAAAATCTATGCGGACGCCTATGGGATGGATATCATCCGGGTACGGGCGTTTAACCATATCGCGCCGGGACAGGCGCCGATCTTTGTGGTTTCGGATTTCTGCAAACAGGTCGCGGAGATCGAAGCCGGGATCCGGGAGCCGGTCATTTCGGTCGGGAACCTCAGCGCCAAACGGGATTTTACGGATGTCCGTGACGTCGTCCGTGCATACCAGCTTTTGATGGAGAACGGCAGGCCCGGGGAGCTTTACAATGTCGGGAGCGGCCATGCGGTGGCCATCCAGGAGATATTGGACCAGATATTGTCCCTGTCGAATCAGAAGATAGAAGTCCGGGTGGACAGCAGCCGGATGCGCCCGGTCGATGTGCCGATCATCGAGGCGGATATTTCAAAGCTGTGTGCGGATACCGGATGGGAGCGGCAGATTGCACTGGAACAAACCATCCGGGAGATCGTAGAGGATTGGAGAAACAAGGTCAAGGCGGGATAAACTGTCTTGAAAGAAAAAGGACGCGGAAGAGAAATCCGCGTCCTTTTTGGTTTTCCGATCGGATATGCCGCCGCAAAGCTGGCTTTTGTTCAGTGGCTGCAATTCTTTTTTTCAAAGAATTCCTGTAGGGAGAACGAACCTTCGGCGGCATAGCCCAGTTTGTTGAGCGAATGGCGCAGTTCTGCCGGAAGCCGGCCGCCCAGCCGGGCTGCTGCGACCCCGTTCCGGAGCTGTGCCGCGAACGCCGCGCGCGCCATCCCGTCGATCAATGGGAGGTCGGTGCGCCGGCCAGTGTCCGCCCCTTCAAGCACCACGCATCCCTCCTCAAGGGTGAATACGGCGGTTGCGAGCACCTCATCCTTCTGAAAGGCCGCGTAGGCGAACACGTTTTTTCCATCCAGCCCGAAGCTGCCGCATACCCGCGCGGAAAGCCGCGGATCGGATAATCTGCGAATCTGAAACATCCTGCACCTCCATCCTATTTCGCCGCCGCATTGCGCAGGGCAGCGACCTCGGAAGGCTTCAGCTCCCGCCAGTGTCCCGGTTGGAGCATCCCCAGCTTGAGCGGGCCGATCGAAGTGCGTTTGAGCCGCGCGACCTCCAGCCCGACTGCCTCGCACATCCGGCGCACCTGCCGGTTGCGCCCCTCCTGGATCGTGATCTGGAGTACGACCCGGCCCTCTCCCTTCTCGAGCACCAGGACGGTGGTCGGCAGGGTCATCCGACCGTCGAGCATCACGCCCGCGGCCATCTGCGCCGCCTGTTCATCGGTGATTCCCGGACGGGCGGTCACCCGGTAGGTTTTGGAAATGTGGTTGGACGGATGCATAATCAGGTTGGCGAAGTTCCCGTCGTTTGTGAGCAGAAGCAGCCCTTCGCTGTTGCGGTCGAGCCTGCCCACCGGGTAGACCCGCATGGGCAGGTCTTTCACCAGATCGGTGACGCACCTGCGCCCCATCTCATCCGAGGTGGTGGTGACATAGCCGCGCGGTTTATGCAGCATGACGTAACAGTTTTTCTTTTTGCGCTGGAATACGATCCGCTTTCCATCGACCGCGATGATGTCGCGGTTGGGGTTGACCGGGTTGCCCAGCTGGGCGGGATGCCCGTTGACAGTGATCCGTCCGTTTCGGATCGCCTCTTCCGCCTTGCGGCGGGACATGACGCCATGATCCGAAAGCACCTTCTGAATCCGGATGCCTTTTCCCTGTGCCATAAATTTTACCTGTCTTTCCACGGCTCACGCCGTTGATTTTTGTGAGATTCAGGACCTGTGCGCCCCGACGATTTTTGTGGTTCTGGCTAGAAAGCGGAACACAAATGTGTTTTCGGCTCTGGCTTCAGGCCAAAGGCCGCTGGGCCGGTTGGCCTTTGCGCGCTGCCCCACGCTCCCGAAGCCCTGTCAGACGCATTACAGGATACCTTATGTAAACAACCGTTCCAAGAGGGATTCGCGGGGGGAAGGTGTGGTCGCCTCGACCGGCTGTGCGGCGGTCAGCGGCAGCTCGGCGACCGGCTCGCCATTGCAGCAGATGGTCAGATGTCCGAGCAGGTCCCCCTGCTCGACCGGCGCGAACACAAGCGGTGCGGCAACCGCGCGCACATCTACCCGATCCCCCTCGAGCAGCGCCATTGCAGGGGGAGGGGTGTACCGCAGCGCGACAGCCGGTTCGGTCCCGCCCGCAACCGGGAGCTGCAATCCTGTGTGCGGCAGATAGCCCGAAAGGTCGTCCGGGGTGAGCAGGCCAAAATAGCGGTCGAACAGCCTGCGATGCTCGTTCCAGTCGTCCGGGCAGCCGAGCGTGACAGCGATCAGCCGTACCCCGTCCCGCTCGGCGCAGGAGACCAGGCACCGCCCGGAAGCCTTGGTAAAGCCGGTTTTGACGCCGATTGTGCCGGGATATTCCCGCAGCAGGCGGTTGTGGTTGGTGAGCCAGCGGTTATAGGGCGGGTTGCCATACTGGACCACCGCTTTGCTCTGGGCGCAAATCTCGGCAAAAAGCGGGTTTTGCAGTGCCTCGCGGGCGAGCAGCGCCATGTCGTAGGCGGTGGAGTAGTGGCCGGGGTCGTCCAATCCGGAAGGGGTTGCGAACCGGGTGTCCGCCATGCCGATCTCGGCAGCGCGGGCATTCATCCGCTCAACAAACGCAGGGATCGACCCCGAGATGCGCACCGCTGCCGCATTGGCGCCGTCGTTGCCAGAGGCAAGCAGCATCCCATAAGCGAGTGCCCGCAGGGAAACGCTGTCCCCCCCCTGAAGGCCCATCGACGAGCCTTCCACCCGGATGGCATCGCTGTCGACCTGAAAATAATCGTCCAGACCGCCCTGCTCGAGGGTGAGCAGGGCGGTCATGATTTTGGTGGTCGAGGCCATTGGCAGGCGCAGACCAGCATTCTGTGCAAAGAGCACACGCCCGGTCTGCGCATCCATCAATACCGCGGCCTTGGCTTTGGTCTGGTAGTCCGGCGTATCCGCAACCGCCTGCACTGCGGCGGGCTTCCCAAAGCCGTCCGGTGTCTGCGCGTGCGCATCAGTCACCCGCACCCCTGCCAGCAAAAGCAGGAATGCGACCAGCAGGACGATCGACTTTTTCAGCATCTCCATCACCTGCACCTTGTCATCAAAATATCGTTTGATACCAGTATACAGGTCATTTTATGCGGATTCTGTCGGTTCCATTACTGGGGCTTGCCCTCCTGCCCGGCGGAATCGGGCGGATTCTTGTCCTTTTTGGAAAACAGTTCGGAAACCTTGTCAAACAGCTCGGGCATCAGTGAAACTGCGCGGTCCGCGACGTTCTTGCTGTTGTCGAACTGGAGCAGCCGGACATCCCCGTCCTTGACCACAAGGAATGCCAGCGGCTGTACCGAGACACCGCCGCCTGCACCGCCGCCGAACAGCTCGCCCTCTTTCTGGGTGGGCAGGTCCGAGCCGCCCGAGCCGAATCCAAAGCTGACTTTGGAAACCGGGATAATGACCGTCCCGTCCGGGGTGGTGATCGCTTCACCGATCACCGTATTGGCGTCGACGAGCGACCGCAGGTTCTGCATCGAGCTGTCGAGCAGGCCGTTGATTGGATGTTCATTGTTCATGGAAATTCCTCCGTCCTTATGATCTGCGGAACTGCCTGCGGCTTTTGCCGCGCGTGTCCGCCTGTTTCGTTTGAGCGTTTTGGCCAGAAACCGGCCTGCGATATTTCCCGTCCCGAGCAGGGCAAAGAGCGGGAGCATACGGCCATGCAGGGAGAATTCCACACTGCCCTGTGAAGCGGTGAAGTCCGGCTGAATCGAGATTTCCTGCTTTTTGAGGCGCAGGAAGTGGTGGGCAGAGGCCAGAATCCCATAGACCGCCGCGTTCGTCCGCCCATAGCGGATTCCGGTTTCGGCAGCGTCCCCCTCGGCGACCACCATCTGAAGCCGAACCCGAAGCGGAAAATGCCGGGCCAGAAAACCCGTCCCTTCCGCTGCCGCGGAAAGCAGGTCAGAGAGCAGGCCAGCCATGCCGGGGATTCCGCCGAACTGCTCCCCCAGAGATTTTTTCTTTTTGTCCGGCGGCTTTTTGCGGGCCTTCTTGGCCTTAACAGGCTTTTTTTCCGGCTTTTGTGGGCCGCCCAACCGGAGCTTGAAAAACACCCAGCACAGGACGGCTTCGGCCGTCTCGCCGGTCTGATAGTGCAGCCGGATCGAACAGGGGATCAGCAAACAGACCGTGACCAGGGCCCACAGCCCCAGCAGGATAAAACCGACCATATCCGTCCCCCTTTTTGTGCGTCCACGATGTTTGAACAGATGGGTAAAAAGTTAAGATGATGGAATAAATCCGGAAAACCATCCCCAATCGGGCGGATGCGGCCCCGCGGGAGCAGTTTCACGCAGCCTGGAGGGGAGGAATGTAAGAGGAAGGCACTGGACGCTTATGAGCCTGGCCTGGAACCAGGTTTACGCTGTCCCATCCTCTGTACCTGGCAGAGGCGGAAGCTGTTCCAGGCTTTCCAGACCGAACGTGCGCAGAAAATGTGGGGTCGTACGGTAGGAGAGCGGGCGCCCGGGCAGCTCGAGCCGGCCGGCTTCCTCCAGAAGCTGTTTTTCAATCAGAGAATTGACCACCCCGGAACTGTCCACGCCGCGCACCTGCTCGATCAGCGCGCGGGTCACAGGCTGGTTATAAGCGGCCACCGCAAGCACCTCGAGCGCCGCCTGCGAAAGCGGAATGTTGCGGCGCAGTGCGAGCGCGTCCTGAATCACCGGCGCAAAGGCTTCCAGTGTGGAAAGCTGGAGCCTGTCCCCCAAACGCAGGATCTGGAGCGGTATGCCGGCCTGATCGAGGCTGTCCTGAAGGGCTGGCAGATACCGCAGGACGGTTTCCTCATCCGCACCGATCGCCTGCGCGACCCTCGCCGTTTCGACCGGCTCCCCGGCGGCGAACAGCACCGAAAAAATCTGTTTGTGCGGCAGGTCAATCATAACTCAGTTCCCCCGTTGTGGATGCGTCAGGGCAGTGGTGGGTCCGATCGAACCGGACCTGCCCGTCCTCCACCGTGATCCGTTTTGCCTTTACCAGCTCGAGCACCGCCAAGAAGGTCGCCACCAGCTCGCTGCGGTCGGTGCTCGTCTCGAACAGGCTCCCATAGGACGCCCTTCCCGACCGGTAGAGCCGTTTAAGCAGGTGCACGATCCGGCTGCTGACCGAGACGACCCGCCGCGCAACAATCCCCGAAAACGCCTGCGGGGGCGGGGGCAGACGCCGCAGACCGCGTCCAACCGCGTCGCGATAAGCGTCACAGAGCAGTTTGACCGGATGAGTCAGACGGTATGCGGTATCGGCCTCAATTTTTTCCGGCGGTCGGACAAACCGCCGGAACTGCTGGCCCCGCTCCCCGAGCTCAGCGGCCATCTGCTTGCAGACCTGATATTCGAGAAGCTGCCCCTGCAGTTCGGTTTTGAGCTGGCGGCTTTCCTCCTCGTGCCTGGGCAGAAGGGAAACTGTCTTGATATAAACCAGGCGGGAGGCCATCTCGAGGAATTCGCTTGCCAGCTCGAGGTCCGCATCCTGTGCCGCGCGGATGTACGCCATGTATTGTTCGAGCAGGGCGGAGATCTGCACATCATAGATGTCCAGCTTGTGCTTGGCGATCAGGTGGAGCAGCAGATCGAGCGGGCCTTCAAATTCCGCAGTCCGGAACGAAAGCTGTTCCATTACAGAATAAACCGGGCGATCAGGTTGACCCAGCCGGTCGCGAAGTCCAGCAGCCGGTAGATCAGCCCGCTCAGGAACGAGAGCGGCCAGTCGAGCAGCGGGGTACCCATGACGATCACCAGCAGGATCATCGGCAGATACCGGCTGTACTGCGCAATCGTGTATTCCCATTTGGCGGGCAGGAAGTAGGAAAAGATGTTAAAGCCATCAAGCGGGGGGATCGGCAGCAGGTTGAAGACCGCCAGCCCCACATTGATCGAGACCATCATGCTGAGGATTTCAGCGACGATCCCGAGCGGCATGGTGATCGTGGCGCCGGTTGCGATTACCGCGACCGCAAAGAGCTTGTAGACAACCATGATAATGAGCGCCAGCAGCAGATTGGCAGCCGGGCCGGCCAGAGAGGTCAGCGCGACACCGGCGCGCATCGAAATCTTCCGGTTGAACCTGTGGGGCTGTACCGGAACCGGCCTTGCCCAGCCAAACCCGGTGAAAAGCAGCAGGATCGTGCCGAGCGGGTCGAGATGGGCGAGCGGGTTCAGGTCGAGCCGGCCCTGCTGGTAGGCGGTGTCGTCCCCCAGCTTGTGCGCCATCCAGCCGTGGGCGTATTCATGAACCGGCATCGAGGTGAACAGCACCACGACCCGGGCAAAGATCTGATACATCGAATAGATCGAAAATCCCATAAAAGTCTCCTGTTCTGTTTGCGTTTCTGCGTTTCTGCGTTTCTGCGTTTCAGCGGTTTCTTCCATATTATACTGGCTTTGCGGGCAAAATACAAGCGATATTCGTAGGAAAAGCCGCTTTGTGCGCAATTTCACAAAAAATTATCAAAAAGCCCTTGCATTTCCGGGCCGCATCTGATAAAATACTACTGTTGACCTCGAGAGAGAATTACAAAGACTGTCCCGCAAAGAGGAGGTGCAGACACATGGCAAAATGCGACATCTGCGGAAAAGGTGTTACCTTCGGAATCAAGGTTTCCCATTCTCACAGACGCTCCAACAGAGCTTGGAAGCCCAATGTACAGCGCGTAAAGGCGATCGTCGACGGTACTCCCCGCCACATCCACGCCTGCACCCGCTGCCTGCGTTCTGACAAAGTGCAGCGCGCAATCTGATTTCTGCGCAAATAAACGCCTCTGCTTTTAGCAGAGGCGTTTTTGTTTACCGTTGCAGGCGCTGGGCTTTCCGGGAAAGGGAGGTCAGAACGCCGCAATTGTTACAACCGGGACCGAACCGATCAGGTTAGCAATCGCTGCCGCTGTCTGACGGTCGGGTTGGGGTGCAGGTATGGTTGGCTGTGCCGCGGCAGTCAGAAAAGCGTAGGATACCGCTGCCTGCATCAATGACGTTCCTCTGGCAGGGACATAACTGCGGACATGGAGCGCGTCTGTCCGCCTATCCATTGTTTTGCGGTGTTACGCTGATAAACGATGACACATCACCCCGGATGCTGAAGGGCACAAAATAAAGTGCATTGGCTGCAAGCGTCAGGGGGATGGGATCGGCGGAAAGGGGGAACTCCGGTGCCTCCGCCACCATGGGGACCAGGCCCCTGGAATATCTTATGTGGAAGCGGATGGAATGCCACAAAGCCGTCAGTTTATGCTGCGCAGGGAAAAGATAAAGTTTCTGTGAATTTTTTCTGCCCTGCCCTGGTTGGAACCTGCCCTTTTGGCGGACATGATCGAAAAGACGGGGAGAAACAGCGAATCATCCCGCTTTTTGGGAGGCCGCCCCCGGTCTTCGGTTTGACAAAGACCCAGAAGTTGCATATAATGGGTAGTGCTCTGATATACTAAACACAGGGTGAATTTCCCATCGCCCTATGTCTCGCTGTAAAAATCTGCGGCGAAAAGAAAAAAGGAGTATTTTATGAGTCGGATTTGGAAAGAGGCCCGCGCATTGGCGGCATTTTTGCGCAGCCGGGCTTTTGCACTGGGCATGTTGTCGGTGGTGCTGGCATTTGTGATCTTTCAGATTTCCACCATGACCAACGTTGTCTATGTGACCGATGAGGAGGGGAGCGAGCTTCATTACACAATGGAGAGCGATCCCGGAAAAATTTTTGAAACCTATGCGGGCCAGCTGGACCAGAAACAGACTGGGTATCGTGGACTTTCCGGACACTACGCGGAGCTGAACACGACCCGCACCTGCAAAGCAAGCATCCAGGCAGACGGAGGAATCTCGTTCCATGACGTGCCGGTTGGTACAACAGTGGGCGACCTGCTCTACCAGCAGGGGATCACCTATGACGGGAACGACCTGCTGACCCCGGATGCGGACAAACCCATCCTTGATGGGGATCAGATTACGCTTCAGCGTGTCGAATACGAGCGGTATACCGAAGACGAAGAGATCCCCTATCAGACGGTGCGGAAAAACACCTCCCTGATCCGGCTGGGACGCACGCAAACGATTCAGCAGGGTGCGGAGGGGAGCAAGACCCTTACCTATATGCGCCGTACGGTAGATGGCCGCAGGGAGGAGGTCCAGCTGCTTGGTGAGAATGTGACCAAGCCCCCGGTGACCGAGCTGATCCTGATTGGGTCGGAGGTGCCGGTTTCCAATCTGGACTTTGATCTGGAGGTTGACGAGAACGGAAAACCGCTCCATTATTCCCGCCTGCTGACCGACCAGATCGCCACCGGATACAGCGCGCGGCCGGGTGCGCGGACTGCCAGCGGACGGTACGCGATTCCTGGACATGTTGCGGTCAACCCCAACAAGATCCCCTACGGCTCCAAGCTGTACATCGCCACCACCGACAACCGGTTTGTCTATGGGTGCGCGATTGCCGCGGATACCGGTATTGGGCTGATGGCGAATGTGGTGGATGTGGACTTGTTCTACGAGACCTATGAGGAGAGCGTCCTCAATGGCCGGCGGATTGTGGACATCTATGTACTTGAGTAAAGGCCCCAAATGGCCTGCCGAACAATCAAAACCGGAGGCCGGACACAATCGTGTCCGGCCTCCGGTTATTTTAGGACCCATTTCGCATTTTTCAAAGAGGGTTTTCATCCAATTTCCGCATATAACAAAATCCGGCGCTTTTGCACCGGACCTTGCCTATTGG
>Ga0137306_102826_pt1 | contig 13885 bp, 7 predicted proteins | sample Inofroosms_March_FD_97187 | JGI IMG/M metagenome (GOLD analysis project Ga0137306, IMG submission 97187) | Mouse cecal microbial communities from Vienna, Austria - N-Acetylneuraminic and N-Acetylglucosamine D2O microcosms_March | ecosystem: Host-associated > Mammals > Digestive system > Large...
ATACAATATTGATAATTCTTCCTGGAACGTAGATCTCCTTCACAATTGTCCCACTCAACTTATCCGCCACTACCGCTTTCCCCGCCGCGATAGCCTCCTCCTTGGAAACATCCACTGGCAGAGATACCACGCCTCTGGCCTTGCCGTTCACTTGCACGCCGATCTCAATCTCTTCGTCCTTCATCGCCTCCGCGTCACATTCCGGCCACTGCGCATGAAACACGCTGTCTGTACCGCCCAACTGTTGCCAGATTTCCTCGCCGATATGCGGGGCAAACGGCGCCAAAAGAATCGTAAAGGTTCGAAGCGTCTCTTTATCGATGCCACCGGTCTTCTTCGCCAATTCAATCAACTTATTGTTGTATTCCATAAAGCCCGAAATGACGGTATTCAGACTGAACTGATTGAATCTCTGCTCGATATCAAAAATCAGTTTATGACGCAACCGCACCATTTCCTTTGTCTCTGCCACCGCTTGATCCTTGCTGGTCTGGACTAAATTCCAGAAACGGTTAAGGAAACGGGAAACGCCTTCGATCCCACGCTCATCCCATTCGGCATCCAACTCCGGCGGGCCCACAAACAGCTCATACATCCGCAGAGAATCGCAACCATAATCGCGCACTAGTTCATCGGGAGATACAACATTTCCTTTGGATTTGCTCATCTTAATGCCATTCTTGCCGGTGATCATCCCCTGATTGAACAGTTTGGTAAACGGCTCTTCAAAATCAACGGCTCCGATATCATACAAAAATTTTGTATAGAACCGGGAATACAAAAGATGTAACACCGCATGTTCCACGCCGCCGATATACATATCTACCGGCAAATACTTATCCGCCTTTTCCTTTGATACCAGCTCCTTGTCATTATGACTATCCACGTACCGCAGAAAATACCACGAAGATCCGGCCCATTGCGGCATGGTGTTGGTTTCCCGCTTCGCCGCACTCCCACACTGCGGACAAGTACAATTCACCCACTCATCGATCGCCGCTAGCGGAGATTCTCCGGTTCCGGTAGGTTGATAGCTTTCCACATCCGGCAGCTTTAAGGGCAGCTCATTCTCCGGCACGGCTACATTGCCACACTTGGGACAATGAATAATCGGAATCGGCTCTCCCCAATAACGCTGTCTGGAAAACACCCAGTCACGCAATTTATAATTGACGGTCTTCTTGCCCAGGCCACGCGCCTCGATCATCGCTGGAGCTTCTTTTTTTAGTACTGCCGACTCCATGCCATTCCATTCACCAGAATTAATCATCGTACCACTGGCTTCCGTATATGCCTCGGTCATATTTTCGATTTCTTTTCCATCCTTAGCTATGACTTGGATGATCGGGATATGAAATTTCTTCGCAAATTCAAAGTCGCGATCATCATGAGCCGGTACACACATGATCGCACCGGTGCCATAATCTGCCAGTACATAGTCAGACAGCCAAATCGGTACTTTTGCTCCGTTCAGAGGATTGATCGCATAGCTTCCGGTAAATACGCCGGTCTTTTCTTTGTCCTGCATCCGATCTACATTGGATTTCATGGAAGCGTCATAGATATATTGCTCCACCGCCTCCTTTGTCTCTGGCGTCGCCAGCCCTTTTGCCAGATGATGCTCTGGAGCCAGTACCATAAAGGTCGCTCCATACAGAGTATCCGGTCTGGTGGTATAGACGGTTATTTTCTCCTCCCTATCCTCGACGGCAAAATCGACCTCCGCGCCATAAGACTTGCCGATCCATTCGGTCTGCATCTTTTTCACTTTCTCCGGCCAGTCCAGTTTGTCCAGATCCTGCAACAGACGCTCTGCATATGCTGTTATTTTCAACATCCATTGACGCAGATTTTTTTTGGTCACCGTGGCTCCGCAACGCTCACAGCAGCCATTAACTACCTCTTCATTGGCCAAACCTGTTTTACAAGAAGGACACCAGTTGATCGGAAATTCCTTCTCGTATGCCAACCCCTTCTTGAACATCTGCACAAAAATCCATTGCGTCCATTTATAAAATGCTGGATCTGTGGTATTGACCTCCATATCCCAGTCATAGATAGAAGCGATCTGATTGATCTGCCGCTTGATATTCTTTACATTCTCCGCCGTGGAAATAGCGGGATGAATCCCCATTTTGATAGCATAATTCTCCGCTGGCAAACCGAACGCATCCCACCCCATCGGATGAATCACATAATGACCTTTCAAAATCTGATAACGGCTCCACACATCCGAAATTACATATCCTCTCCAGTGTCCGACGTGCAGCCCACTGCCAGATGGATATGGGAACATATCCAGACAATAATACTTTGGCTTCTTGCCATCATCTACATTGATGGGATTCTTTTCCCAGTTCTCACGCCATTTTTTCTCAATCGCGCTGTAATTATAGCTTGCCATAACTTTACTTCCTCCTGTTGATTATCTTAGATACCTTTGCGCTCTCATCTGCAAAAGTCCTACTGCTGACTCTTAAAAACCGCTGTTTTACTGCTTTTTACGTTTTTCCAGCATAAGCAAAATTCCCACAGACATAAAAAGAATCCCGCTACGCAAGATTCTTCGCCTGCGACGGGTTGCTTCCGCAACATGATTCCTCACCGCCCCCGTGCGATCCTCGCAGAGCGTTTTTGTTTCATAAAATGCACTTTCATAAAACAAAAAGCCTGCGTCTCTGGTTCTTCCAGAGACGCAGGAAAATCTGCGCGGTACCACTCTGCTTCATGCTATGCATGCTCTCAATCAGCTTTCTCATCTTGTCTTCTGCCTTTCCCAACATCCTATCTGACAACACGGCTTCAACTCTGATATAAGTCAGCTGCTTTCCTCATAACGGTGAGACTCCGTCCGTACCTACCCAGAATCATACTCCTGCCTCTGCTCCACTTTTCTGATAACATCTGGCAGCGCTCTCATCCTTCAGTCGACTGCTCCAGGACCAGTTCTGCTTCCTTCCCCCTCCGCCTCACACCACCCGGCGGTTCTCTGCACGGTTCCCGAAAACGTACTCTTTCCCTTCCTCGCATTTTGCTGAAGTCTAATGTAACATACTTGGAAATGTGTGTCAAGCCTTTCCCCTACAACTTATCGCCTTTTATAATAAAAACATCATCACACACACTGCCAGAAAACCAATCACTCCGGGAGCTGTCAATACCGATCGCCAAAATCCTCTCTCCGGAACCGGCACCCAGCCCGTAAACCAGGCCAATCGTCTGGCATAGATACAAGTAAGCACGATCGCTCCCAACATCGTTCCTAACATCAAAACTCCCAACAGCATAATTCCCAGCACAGAAAAAGCCGCTTCTACCGAAAATTCGTCCATCGCCTGCATGAAGACTACTGGCAATACCCCTCCAACCATATTGATCAGCATATGCAGCAATATCCCATAACGCATCCGTCCTGTACTGCTATACAGATAAGCAAAAATCATCCCCAGACAACAGGCATAAAAAAATTGATAAAAATTCCCATGAAACAAACCAAATGCCACGCCAGAAACCACTACTGCCGCCTTCTGTCCAAAAGGTACAATTCGGTCAATCAGAATCTTTCGAAACATCAGTTCCTCCATCACTGGCGCTACAATTACTGTACTCAAAAACACCATCCATGGATTCATCTGATCCAGAACATCCATCACAGGATTTTGTTGAGGATTTCCCGTAATCACTTCCACGCCTCCCATGATTAACTGTCCCGCAAAATTCCCAATATACGTAAACCCAAAACAAACTACTGTCCAGAGAATAAAACTGCCTGCGGAAATCCCTTCCCCATCCCTCTTTTTCCAAGATGGAATTCGTCTCGCCATCAGCCAGAACACCGGAAATGCAAACAGATACATGGAAATCTGTCCCATCAAGAGAAAATTGATGTCGGTCATCCACATATAACCACGTGCAACTCCGACCATAATCCCTGCCGCCATCAAGACCTGTATCACCACGTCCACAAGGCAAAATACTACAAATGCCCAACCAATCCTGGAAAACTGTTTCCTTGCTTCCATTCAATCCTCCGTCATCCTGGCAGCACAGCATTACTGCACCTTTTTGGTTCCCACTTTCTTTCGCGTACGTCTGCTATCCATAAAATCTTTTCGCATGTAACGCTCCTGCATAAAGCAGGGGGAAAGCTACCATCTTGCCTGCTTTCCCCCTGAAAAAATCAACGTTTTATTATGCGTCCATCTTATCAACCTTGGCAGCCCGTGCTTCTACTTCCTTCTTCTGGATATCCCCAGGCGCCTGCTCATAGCGGGCGAATTCATACTCATAAAGACCGATGCCCCCTGTCATAGAACGCAAGTCGGTATTATATCCAAACAGCTCAGACATCGGTACATCTGCTTCGATAATCTGTTTGCCATGATGATCGGAATTCATTCCCAGCACACGACCTCTGCGGCGGTTCAGATCCCCCATAACATCTCCGGTGAATTTATCCGGAACTGTCACTTTCACAGAAGCAATCGGCTCTAAAAGAACCGGATTGGCATCCATAAAACCTTTCTTAAAAGCCATAGAAGCCGCTGTTTTGAAGGCCATCTCAGAAGAATCCACAGGATGATAAGAGCCATCGATCAAAATTGCCTTCACACCCACTACTGGATACGCAGCCAACGGTCCCTTCACGCAGCTTTCTTGCACGCCCTTCTCAACTGCAGGGAAATAGTTTCTGGGAACAGCACCGCCAAAGACGTTCTCCTCAAACACATATGGCGTCTCCAAATCCCCGGAAGGCTCAAAGGTCATCTTAACGTCCCCATACTGCCCATGTCCGCCTGTCTGCTTCTTGTATTTGCCCTGAACCTCCACTTTTTTGCGAATCGTCTCGCGGAAAGCGAATTTCGGCTTGCTCAGTTCCACCTCTACTTTGTAACGATTCAAAAGCTTGCTGACCACTACCTCAAGCTGCTGATCGCCGATGCCATACAATAATAGCTGACGGTTCTCCTTATCATTGACTGCCTTCAGCGTCAGATCCTCCTCGGTCAATTTTGCCAAGGCACTGCTTACCTTATCCTCATCTCCCTTGGTTACTGTCTTATAGCGCATATAGGTATAAGGAGTGGAAATCTGCGGTTTATGATAGACAATCGGTGCTGTACGTACGGCAATGGTATCTCCAGTCTGTGTCACATTTAATTTTGCCACAGCGCCGATATCACCTGCTTTTAACTCCGGTACCTCTATCGAATCCTTACCGCGCAGCAGATATACCTTACCCACCTTTTCTTCGGCATCTTTATTTACATTATATATCACAGAATCCGGCTTCAGACTTCCGGTACAAACTTTCATCAGGGAATATTTTCCAATAAAGGGATCGACGATGGTTTTAAATACCCGGGCTGACAAGGAAACCTGATCGTTATATTTGGCAGTAAAACGCTCGCCGGTAGACACGTCTACTCCAATGCACTCAAACTTGTCCGGTGTCGGGAAATAGCGGTCAATGGCCTGCAAAAGAGTCTTAAATCCTTGACAGTTGATCCCCGATCCCATCAGAATCGGCACGATATTTCCGTCAATTACGTGTTCTCTGAGAGCAGCGGAAATCTCTTCCTGCGTAAATTCCTCCCCCGAGAAATAGCGTTCCATGTACTCCTCGCTGGTCTCCGCCACGGCTTCCATCAGAGCTTCTCTGGCAATCCCCAGATTCTTCTGGGAATATTCTGGTATCTCGCACTCCTCGTAATCACTCATATTTGTAAAACGGCGTCCTGCCATCTTTACCACATTCACATATCCCACAAACTTCTCATTTTCACGGATCGGAAGTTGGAACGGTGCAATCTTTCTGCCAAAACGGGTCTCTAGCTTCAACACCAGCTCACGATAACTGGCATGATCATCATCCATGTTGGTCACAAAAAACAGCCTCGGCAGGTTCAGTTTCTCACAAAGCTCCCAGGCTTTCTCCGTCCCCACTTCAATGCCTGCCTTGCAGTTTACCACGATAATCGCCGCATCGGCTACACTGATCGCCTCTTCCACCTCTCCTACAAAGTCAAAATATCCCGGTGTATCCAAAAGGTTAATCTTGATCGGACCATCCTCCCCTTTGTATTCCAGCGGAATCAACGATGTGGAAATAGAAAACTGACGCTTAATCTCTTCTTTATCATAGTCGCTGATCGTATTTCCGTCGGTTACCTTTCCCATACGCTTGGTGACTCCGGTAACTAAGGCCAGTGCCTCTGCCACCGTCGTCTTACCTGCGCCTCCATGGCCAAGTAACGCGACGTTACGGATTTGCTGTGTTCCATACACGTTCATAAAAGTCCCTCCTGTACTTCAAATTTTGTCCATGAGGATATTTTACTAAAAAAGTTTAAAAATTACAAGACAAAGAGCGTTTTTGCACAAATTATTTTCTCTTTCTTGTTTTCCCCACATCAAAATCCCTACTGAAAAATTCAGATAGCAGAATCCTTTCTTTTTCTGCCTGCCAGGAGCATCCTCTTCTCTTAATTTATTGAATTTTAATAATATTTTCGTCTCCCGCCTGTACCATCCCGGTCTTTAAAAGTTCAATCTTCTGTCCACCTGTGAAAATGACCGGAGAACACACCGATTTTCCTTGCCCCTTTACATAATCCACATCTACGTCTACCAACACATCTCCCTGTTTTACGGTATCGCCTTCTTTCACCTTCACCGCAAATCCTGCTCCCTGTAAATTCACAGTATCAATGCCAATGTGAATCAGAATTTCCATCCCCTCCTTAGTCCGGATTCCAAAAGCATGTCCGGTGGGAAATGCCGCTGCAATCGTTCCACTTAAAGGCGCTTTCACTGCGCCATCCGTCAACGCAACAGCAAAACCATCCCCCATAAGTTTCTCCGAAAATGCCGGGTCTGGCACTTCCTCCATCGGACACAAAATCCCGGTCATTGGACATACAAATTCTTCTTTTTTCTTTCTGCTGAAAAATCCCATAATTTTACTCCCCCTCTATCATTAAAATAGGTAAGACATCTCGCCTTTTTTGCACTATTTTGTTGTTAATTCACAAAATAAACATCGAATCCGGCTGACGCCTTATAAAAACAGTATATATGATTCCCAAACTTTTTACAACTAATTTTATCAATTTTTACTGACTTTTTGTATTTCTAGTGGTATACTTTTCTCAATTAAAAACCCTCAAAAAAGGAGCTTTTTTTATGATCCATCTCCATCTAAATGACGCCATCATCAAAAGCCTCACGGATAACGAACTAGATATCCTCAAATTTATCTACGGAAACCCGGACCAAATTCCCGATATGAGTATCCATAAATTCGCCAAAGCTGTATCCTACTCCACTGCCACGATCTTACGTTTCTGCAAAAAGTTGGGATATTCCGGCTTTGCCGAACTCAAATACACCATACGCCAGCATCTTAGCGAGCGTTCTTTGACTTCTCAAAATGGCAAAAAATACAGCCTGGACATAAACCAAATCCTTGATATTCTGTCCGCTAACATGGAAGGTACTGCCCGTCTGGTTCAAGAGGATCTGCTCTATCAAACCTTCCGTTATCTCGACAGTGAATGCGCCATCTATCTGTGGGCGCCGGGCGGCGTTACCTCCATCCTCACAGATTATTTTGAGAAACTTTTGTTTTCCATTGGACGACAAAAGGTCTACAAAATTGACGCCTCCCGTATTGGAGAACACATCCTCCGTAACCATACCACCAAGACCCTGCTAATTTTGATCAGCACCACTGGTGATTTTCCTCCAACTGTGAAACTGGCCCGAATCGCCCGCATGAATAATATCCCCATTCTCTCTATTACTCCTTATACAACCAATGAAATCGCCGAATTTGCCACTGTCAATTTTCGTTTTTTTACCAACCAGAGAGAAAATCACGGCGCTGAATTCACCTCACGATTACCGGTCTTTTATATAATTCATTTTCTTATTCACGCTTACTTGCGCTATCAGCAGGAGATTTCTGCCCAGAAAGAACCCCTCCCTATCTCTTTCAAACAGCCGGACAACCCTCCGCTCCCCATCCTGGAAAAAGCCCATTCTCTCTCCCTCACCGAGACAGATCAGGAACTCCTGGCCTATTTGGAACAGCATCTGCCCGCCTGCGCCTATTTAACCCTTAAGGATCTGGAAGAATGCCTTTACACTTCTGGTGCCACCATTGTCCGTTTTTGCCAAAAGCTGGGACTGAAAGGCTTCCATGAACTGAAATATCAGATCCGCAGCGAGCTCGAACAACAACGAAATCCTTTTTATTCCACAAACCGTCTTATTGCCCGTTCCATTGCTCTTTTCAAAGACAATTTAGAATCTATGGATATGGATTCTTTAACCGTTATTGCCGATCTTCTGACCAGCGATCGTCCTATCTATATCTATGGGAATGAATTGAGTTCCGTTGCCGCCAGATATCTGCACACCATTTTAACTACCCTGGACTATCCTTCCATCTTGTTAGAATGGCCTCGCCTTCTGAATGGACTGGCCCATGAGATGAACGATGATGCCGTTTTGTTCGTCATCACCGCCCATGGGGATGCCACGCGTTATCTCCCGGCCTTCCAGAAAACACAACAAAAAGGTATCTGCACGATTCTACTCACTTGCGAGGCAGAGAGTCCTTTGCTTCCTTATAGCACTTACGGTCTTTGCACCAATGACCAGAACGAAGAATACCTCCATGGGGATGTCAACAGTCGGCTCGGTATTCTCACCGTCATTCAGATCCTAATTGAACTGATTGTCCAAAAGAAAATGACGTGATGTTATGAGCAATTTCCTGACCCCTGGACTTTTGCCCCAGCATCATGTCATTTAGATAAGTAATGACAAAAGATATGCTAAGAAAGAAGGGAGAAATGCAACGGGAAGTGTCTGCCACAATCACCGCAGCTCTGGCCACATCCCTTTATTTACTTCTAAAAGAGCATCCAAAACCTTTCGCGCTTTCTTCGCATCGCCAATCAAACGATTCAGTGTAAAAGCCTCCAGCGCTTTCTGATAAGAATTCTCAAAATAGGCATCCACAATCAGCTTCTCACAAGAGACCTGGTTCACCAAAAGTCCTAGATAAAACTGTGGAATATTCCCCACGCGCATAGGACGTGGCCCATGGATTCCCAACTCGCACACCACCTCGACCATGGCATCGTTCTGCATATTGGCAATGGCGCCATTATTCTCGACAATCACGATATGGCGATCGTTGCGATTGTAGGCAATGGATTCCGCCACCTTAATCATCATCTCTGCATGAGCATCCGAAATGGCATGGAAGCGGTCTCCCAGTTTTCCATCCTTAATCACCTCTTCGCATTCCGTAAACACCCGCTTCTCCCTCCCGGCCATCACCTCATCTGCACGAGTAAAATCGGGGGTTAAATGACTGGCCTTATACTCAGGATACAGATAATACTGATCATAAGTATTCGGCAAATAATCGGGAAAATCGTTCATAATGGTCTGCACCATACCATACGTATCCAGCCAAGACGGATCTCTTTGTTCGGCATCTTGAGGCAGGAAACCTTTTTCGGCAATCCGCATACGAATCTTTGGCAGTAAATCCTCTCCAGTATGTACATCATACATATGAGTAAACCATCCATAATGGTTCAAGCCAAAGTATACCGGGTCCAAATCCTCCCAGTCGCAACCTAGCAAACGACTACAAGAACGGACAACATTCTCTGGCTGATCACAAATATTCAAAATTCGTTCATCCTTCGGAAATTCTCTTCTCAAAGCCTCAGCCACAATGGCCGCCGGATTCGAATAGTTAAGGATCCAGGCATCTGGTGCATATTTACGAATATCATGAACCGCCTTGATCATATCCACACAAGAACGAAGTCCGTAAGCCATACCACCAGCGCCACAAGTCTCCTGTCCGATCATCCCCATGCTCAGCGGAATGTGCTCGTCCTTTGCACGCATCGGCAAACCACCCGCACGCATCTGCATAAATACAAAATCCATCCCCTCATAAGCCTCTTGAATATCCAGGGTATAATGAAACTCTAACTCTGGAAATCTCTCCTTAAAAAGGATTTCTCCATACTTGCCGATCTTCTCCTGACGTTCCTTGTCAATGTCAAAAAGGACCAGCTTTTTAAGAGGAAATTCTTCTCTCAATCTCACAAAAGATTTTAAAAATCCCAGAGTATAAGTACTGCCCCCACCAACAATGCATACATTATAAGTTCTCATTCCCATTCTCCTTTCACTTGACACATTTTTTGATGTGTTTATGGTAACGCAGCGCTAAATAAATGTAAATAGTTATCAAATATCTTGGATATAATTCCATATTTTATTATTTATAACTTAAAAAGTTATTTTTTTCATCATAACAGGAGTACTAGGAGGTACGTCAAAAAACGTTTAATCTCACTCATAGAGAAAAGAATCATATTTGTCTCTCAATATTGCATTTCACTTTAAAGCGTCAAACTTTAAAGTCACAAAGCGTTGACAATTGTCCTTTGGTGCGCTAAAATAGCGAAAGAAAATCAATCAAAACAAATAATAGAATATTGCGAGGATCTTTTTATGATTATTATTATGAAACCCAATGCCTCCCAGGAGGCAATAAAGGGGATAACCTGTCAGATTGAAGCCAAGGGCCTACAAGTTCACTTATCCAAGGGACATGAAGTCACCATTGTCGGCGTTGTTGGTGACAAAGCCAAATTGAACGGAATCAATTTTGAGATTGCTGATGGTGTGGATAAGGTGGTCGCCGTCACCGAGTCCTACAAACTTGCCAACCGCAAATTCCACCCAGAAGCTTCTGTGGTTTCGGTGGGCAATACTTCCATTGGTCCAGGAACCCTGACCATCATGGCCGGCCCCTGTGCGGTAGAAAATCGGGAACAGCTTTTAGAAACCGCCATCGCCGTGAAAAAAGCGGGCGCCAACTTTCTGCGGGGAGGCGCTTATAAGCCACGCACTTCGCCCTATTCCTTTCAGGGACTTGAAGAGGAAGGACTAAAATATATGAAGGAAGCCAGAGATGCTACTGGTCTAGCAGTTATCTGCGAGGTCACCAGCCACCATGCGATTGAAACGGCAGTCAAATATGTAGATATGTTACAGATCGGTGCACGAAATATGCAGAATTTTGAATTGCTAAAGGAAGCCGGTAAGTCCGGGATTCCGGTACTTTTAAAGCGTGGCCTCTCCGCCACCATCGACGAATGGCTAAACGCCGCTGAGTATATCATGTCAGAAGGCAACGAACGGGTCGTGCTCTGTGAGCGGGGCATCCGCACTTATGAGACGAGCACTCGCAACACCTTGGATATCAGCGCTGTGCCAGTAATGCGTAACAAGAGCCATCTGCCTGTTATCGTAGATCCCAGCCATGCCACCGGCGTACGTGCCTATGTACCACCGCTGGCAAAGTGTGCTATCGCCGCTGGAGCCGACGGTCTGATGATCGAAGTCCATCCCGACCCAGCCCGCGCACTCTCCGATGGCCCTCAATCACTGACTTTTGAACAATTTGAACAACTGACTGCCGCCTTACAGCCCTATGCCCAATTGGAGGGGAGGAAACTGGGATGACAGACATGGTGATTGGCTTTATCGGCCTTGGTCTGATCGGCGGTTCGATTGCCAAAGGTCTGAAACGTGCCTGGCCAGATGTAAAAATCCTTGCCTACATGCGAACCCGCTCCAAGTTGGAAATAGCCGTACAAGATGGCATTGTCGATGAAATTCTGGATGGTGTGGGAGAACAGCTTCGAATGTGTGATATCCTTTTTCTGTGCACTCCTGTGGAGTACAATGCCAGCTATCTTCGGGAAATTGGCTCTTATCTAAAAGATGGAGCCATTGTGACGGATGTCGGCAGCACCAAAGTCGATATTCATCAGACTGTCCGCGAGCTAGGGATGGAACACTGCTTTGTGGGCGGACATCCTATGGCTGGTTCTGAGAAGACGGGCTATGAAAATGCCACCGATCACCTTTTGGAAAATGCTTATTATATCATCACGCCCACGCCCCATTCCCGTCAGGAAGACGTTGAAAAAATGATAGCGATTGCCCAGTTGATCGGCTCTCTTCCGATTGTACTTGATTATGAGAAACATGATCGGATTGTGGCTGCTATCAGTCATCTTCCCCATATCATTGCTTCCAGCCTTGTCAATCTCGTCCGAGACTGCGATGATGAGGAAGAGCTGATGAAACGACTGGCAGCCGGCGGCTTTAAGGACATCACCCGTATTGCCTCTTCTTCCCCGGAAATGTGGGAACAAATCTGCATGACCAACACCGGGCCTATCCGTGAGATGCTAAATGCTTATATTACTTCGTTGCAGCAGATTCTTAAAAGTTTACACCAACAAGACAGTCCGGCCATTTATGAACTATTCGATCAGTCTCGCACCTACCGCAATTCCATCTCTGATGTGTCCAAAGGCTCTGTGCTACCAGACTATTCTTTCACCGTAGATATTGTAGATGAGCCTGGTTCCATCTCCACGCTTGCCGTCATTTTAAGCGCACGTGGCATCAATATTAAAAATATCGGCATCAACCATAACCGCGAACATGGAGAAGGGGCATTGCGGATCACCTTCTACGAGGAATCTGCTATGAATGCAGCATGGGAACAACTGAAAAAATACAATTACGAATTAATCCGATAAATCAGCAGTAATCCATGAATTACTGCACCTGTATACTATCAAAGCAAAAAAGCGAGGAATTCCGACTATGAAATTTTCTAAATGTGGCCCCCTTCGGGGCGAGGTAACCATTCCTGGTGACAAATCCATCTCTCACCGGAGCGTAATGCTAGGTTCCATCGCTCGCGGAACCACCGAGATCCACAACTTTCTTCAGGGCGCAGATTGCCTTTCCACCATCTCTTGCTTCCGCAAAATGGGCATTGAGATTGAAAACAATGGCAATACCGTCCTGGTACATGGCCGCGGATTGCGAGGGCTGTCAAAACCAGATACCGCCTTAGACTGTGGTAACAGCGGGACTACCACCCGGCTGATCTCCGGCATTCTTTCCGCCCAGGATTTTACGGTCACGCTGACCGGTGACGCTTCCATTCAAAAACGTCCCATGAAACGAATCCTTGATCCTCTCTCTCAGATGGGCGCTCAAATCCGTAGTTTGCAAGATAATGGCTGCGCCCCTTTAACGATTACAGGTTCCTTGCTCCATGGCATCCATTACCTCTCTCCAGTTGCCTCTGCCCAGGTAAAATCTGCCATTCTTTTGGCCGGCCTTTACGCAGATGGTGAAACCCAGGTAACAGAGCCTTATGTCTCTCGCAACCACACAGAGCTCATGCTTTCCCTCTTTGGCGCCGATGTCCATATGAGGGATACCACCGCCAAGATCCAACCGGCAAAAGAACTTTATGGGCAGAAGATTCGGATCCCCGGCGATATCTCCTCAGCTGCTTTTTTCCTTGCCGCCGGACTGCTCGTCCCCGGCTCCGAGATTCTCATCCGAAATGTCGGCATCAACCCCACCCGTGACGGTATTTTAAGAGTATGTCAAAAGATGGGAGCTGATCTTACTTTGCTCAACGAAAACCATGATACCGGGGAGCCCGTGGCCGATCTTCTGGTCAAAAACAGTCGTCTTCACGGAATCACTATCGGTGGCGCCATCATTCCAACACTAATCGACGAGTTACCCATCATTGCTGCCATGGCCTGTTTCGCTGAAGGCGAAACCATCATCCGCGACGCCGCAGAGCTCAAGGTAAAAGAGTCCAACCGAATCGATGTCATGGTGCGCAGTCTTTCCGCTATGGGAGCCGATGTAGAAGAAACCGCAGACGGCATGATTATCCGCGGCAGCTCTCCCCTGCACGGAGCGATTATCGATAGCCGTCTGGATCATCGAA
>Ga0137306_101971_pt1 | contig 13874 bp, 10 predicted proteins | sample Inofroosms_March_FD_97187 | JGI IMG/M metagenome (GOLD analysis project Ga0137306, IMG submission 97187) | Mouse cecal microbial communities from Vienna, Austria - N-Acetylneuraminic and N-Acetylglucosamine D2O microcosms_March | ecosystem: Host-associated > Mammals > Digestive system > Large...
TAAATCTCCCACAACCGCGGATACGCATATTCAAAAAATCCTTGATACGCACTGCAAAAATAATTTTTCCCACTGCTGTTTTCCGTCACTGGCTCCCGGTTGCGCCGGCAGCCTCCTCGACACAATTCATACCACTGGCAAGACTGACAATCTTCATGAATCTGCCTGGACCACCGGACAAATCCCAGCTCCTCCTGCCTCTTTTCCATCTGTTCGAAACTGTCCGTAGTAATATTTCCCAAAAGCCACTCATCTAGTGCGTAGAAATCACAGGGATATGTGCTTCCATCTGCCTCAATCACCCATTGTCTGCCACAAGTTCCACGCATATTACAGCTCTCCGGCGTCTGACCATTTAAAAGCATCATCAGATTCTCAAAATAGCGATTATATACATACGGACCATTCTTTCTATCTAAATACCAGGCATCAAATATGCCTTTTAAAAACACTTCGTATTTTTCCGGCGTCAGAGAATACTCATGACCACCCGGCATCTCTCCAATCGGATCCAAACATTCGATATACTGTTGATATCCCATCCCGTTTTTCTTAAAAAAATTATAAATTTTCTGACTGTTTCTCGTCGTAGCCGCCGTCACCACAGTAAGAATATTATAATCTACCTGATATTTTTTTAATAAACGAATCGCCTCCATCACCCGATTATAGGTTCCTTTACCGGCGGCGTCTAACCGGTAGCGATCATGGATTTCCTTTGTCCCATCCAGAGAAACTCCCACCAAAAAATGATTCTCTGCCAAAAATTGGGCCCATTCGTCATCAATCACATATCCATTCGTCTGAATCGCGAAGTGAAATTTCAACTTTCTGGGATTTGGCTGTGCTGCCACATATTCGATCAAATCTCGAAAAAAATCAATACCAATTAGTGTTGGCTCTCCGCCCTGAAAGGCAAACGTACATTCCCGCTCCGCAAAAGCCAATCCTTTATCTACGATCGCATGCATGGTCTCTTTGGACATCATCCCGTAAGAGCGAATCTCCCGATTGTCCTGTTCATCCGCATAAAAGCAATATTTACACCGCATATTACAGCAGCCAGATGCCGGCTTGATTAAAAAACTGATTGGTGGCATTTGTTCCTCTCCTCTCCTGTGTGAGATTATTGAAAACCGGCATAGCAACCATATACTGCCATACCGGTTTTTCACTCTCAATCTGAATAAAAAATCATCATTCTAATTTACTCTGTCCTCTTCTTCACAGCCTCCTCCTGAATCCGGTCTAGCTCTGCCATACATTCATCTACCGTGGCACCATTCAAGAGTTCTCGCACAATCAAACAAAGATTTCCCCACTGCTCCATCTTCATATTGGCGTTGGAAGCCAACACATAGACGTTCTCCTTCATCTTTTCATTCAGTGGTTCCAATGCCGGAATACAATCTACTTCCACATTTTTCGTTGCGGGAATCACCCGATTTGTCTGTGAATAAAGCTTCAACGCCTCATCCGAAAGAATGATATCAAGAACCGCCTTTGCATCCTCCAGATTTTTTGCATCTACACTGATACCATAGCCGGTAATCGGCACCACCGGCATCTGTCCCCGGCTGCTGGGAAAGCCGATCACCTGCATTTCAAAATCTGGTTTTCCATAAGCTGTATCCGCATTAGCCGCCCCCCAATAAGCCATCACAATCGGTGTCTTCTGAGCCAAAAAATCCGGGCCTTCTCCCTCTATCGCCTCATAGGTATAAGCAGTCTTAGCATTAATATATCCCTTATCGATCATCTCTTGCAGAAATTCAAAACCAGGACGCATATAATCGCTGTATTTACTTTCTCCACTGTTGAACGCTTCAATCTCCAACTGTGTATTCTCTCCGTTGTATAAATTCGCAAATGCCTGAGCAAAGACAAAAGTTTCCAGCCACCAACGATTAGCACCGACCGGCGTCTCAATTCCGTTCTCCTTAAATACTCGACAACATTCCAGAAATTCCTCCGGAGTATTTGGCAAAGACAAATGATATTGATCAAACATATCTTTATTTACAAACAAACCATATACCACAATCTCCTGCGGAATCGCTACCAACTTTCCATTGACTGTGTTTGCTGCCTTTACCACATCCCGCAAATTTTTTGTACATTCCAGATCCGAGAGATCTAGTAGCCTTCCCTCTTCTCCCAACAGCTGAATGGCATCCGGATTAAGCAAATAAAAATCATCCATATTGTTGCGCACCCGATCTAGTGTCACTTCGTCATACGTTCTTTCCTGATAATTCTCTGCCGTATAGGTCCGATATTCTACGGTCAAATTCAATCTCTTTTCCGCTATACTAATCGTTTTGTCAAATGCCGTCCTTGAGACATTGTCTGCGCCTGGTTTCGATTTCTCCATGGGACCAAACAAATTGACGGTTTTCCTATTGTTATCTACTTCTGCAACCAGATTCGGCTGCAGATCCTGCTTTATGCTGCAAGCAGCCATAACCAATGTGACAATTCCGGTCAGACCAACCGCCCATACTTTTTTGATGCTCATCTTTCTAACCTTTCCTAATTTCTTGATTCTAAATTCTAATACTTTTTGGCAATCCACTGATTCAAAGTCTTCTTCAGTAGATTCATATCAATCGGCTTTGCGATGTGGACATTCATGCCAGCATCCAATGCATCCTTTACATCCTCCGCAAAAGCATTGGCTGTCATGGCAATAATCGGAATCGCTCTGGCATCCTCGCGCTTCAAAGCCCGAATTACCCTCGACGCTTCATAGCCATTCATAACTGGCATCTGGACATCCATCAAAATAGCGTCAAACTCACCTTCCGCTGACCGCTCAAAACGTTCCACCGCCAACTGGCCATTTTCCATAATTTCACACGTCGCTCCTTCCACGTCCAAAAGTTCTGACAGGATCTCCGCATTGATCTCATTATCCTCCGCAACTAGAAGATGCATTCCCTGCAAGCTTTCGTGTTCTGTCGACTTCGCTATCGAATACCCGACTCCCTTCCCCGCTTTCATCTCAAGAATTTTCTCTTTAAATGCAGATACAAAAAACGGTTTTGCAAGAATTCCCGCATTCTCCACATGACGAATCTCATCCTCCACATCAATACCGTCATAAGCCGTTAAAAATAAGATTGGTAATGTGTTTGATATCTTACTTCGAATCTGCCTTGCCGTCTCCATGCCATCGATTTCCGGCATTTTCCAGTCTAAAAGAATCATATGATATTCCTGACTTGTATCCAAATTATTGCCAAGTCGGACAAGAGCCTCTTCTCCGCTGAATGCCGTATCCACTACCACCCCTGTATTTTTCATAAGAGTCTGAATATTCTCACAGATCTCCTTGTCATCATCCACTGCCAAAATTCGAGAAATTCCACTCTTCTCCCAGAATTCCCGATCCGCCTGTCCGTCTGGTATCCGAAGCTCCAGCTCTACCCGAAAAACACTTCCCTTATCGATCTCACTGGAAACTTCTATGGTTCCCCCCATCAGATCCACGATATTTTTGGTAATCGCCATTCCAAGTCCCGTTCCCTGTACCTTATTTGTGGTGCTATTCTCCGCCCTGGTGAATGCCTCAAAAATCGTCTTTAAATATTCCGGCGTCATCCCATAGCCATCATCTTCCACTTCAATCCGGATATGCTCATATTGGCTGGAGCGCTGTGGCAAACCAATGAGCCGAAACCAAATATTTCCCCCTTTGGGCGTGTATTTTACCGCGTTTGACAAAAGATTGATCAGAATCTGATTGATTCGGGTCTCATCCCCCACCAGATACTCATGCTTGATACCAATTACGGTTACATCAAAATTTTGGTCTCTTGCATTTGCCATCGGTCGAATAATGGCATCCACAGAAGAAACCAAATTGTTCAGTGTAAATTCTCCAATCGTCAAAACTACCTTTCCACTCTCAATTTTTGATACATCCAAAACATCATTGATCAGGCTGAGCAGATGCTGTCCCGATGCGGTAATCTTTTTTGTATATTCACGTACTCTAACTGGATTGTCTGCATCTTTGGCAAGCAGAGTCGTAAATCCCAGAATTGCATTCATTGGTGTTCGGATATCATGGGACATATTGGACAAAAATGTTGTTTTAGATTTGCTTGCAATCTGCGCCGCTTGCAGCGCCTCTGCCAACTGCTTGTTATGAATCTCCCGCTCCATTTCCCGCTCTCGGCGAACTCGATTCTGTTGTCTCTGGTTGAAGTAATACAAAAGGCAACATAAAAAAAACGCCACTAACATCACCAGGACTACTATCATAATATTCTGATTGACTGCCTTGCCCTCCTGCTGAATCGCTTCGATGGGAACATAACCAATCAAATAAATCCCTCCGTCATTGACTGCCCACATATAAATCAAAGAATCCTTATCTCGAATATCGTGGTAAAACATAATATTCTTTCCAGAGGTTATGCTGGCATCCACTTCCGCCTGCAATTCCGGCTCCATAATATTATTTGCCCGGTAAAAGTCTTGCAGGTTTAGATGACCTGCAATTCGTTCTCCCATCCCTTTGGGCTTTAACACCAGTCTCTCGCTCTTTGCATCCATAATATAGAGCATAGCCTTACCATTATAAAAGCTTCCTGGCAATGCCTCGTCAAAGGAATCATAAATATATTCCATATAGAGAACGGCGATCTCCTTATCTTCTTTTATCACTGGACACTTAATCGTATATGCCCACGTCCCCATACCATTCAGATAGGATTGCGAAATCGGAAGCCCATCCACGTTCTTTCCTGCCGAAAAATCCAATTCTTCCTCTGAAAAAGTATCTCCCACATTAGAAACCCCTTCGGTCTCTCCTGTTAAAATCAGCGAGATTCTTACCATTGTTCCATTCTTTTTATAAGAACGGATAAATTCCTCCGGATCTTCTATCATGGTAATCTCTTGGGCAATCAGCTTTTGAAATTCTGCTTCTTTATTTAAAATCGCCTCTATTGTACCTTTGATCAGACCCAGACTTTCACTCAAGTTATGAATCGCGGAAGAAGACATCTCTGCGGATATTTTTCGTGCCACAGAAAACACAACCATCCCCAAAATGCAAAAAACTAATACAATAGAAAAAATCAAAGAAATTTCTTTGTTTTTTCTGCTCTCCCCTTTTCTTTTTTTCATCCCTATCTCCATCTTGCCGACTTTGAACAGCTGTCCAAAATAGCCAAAATCTAATATTCCGTATTTTACAATATACCACTATTACATACCAAAGTCAAAAAGATTGTTTGATAAGATTGATAAATCTGATAAAATCAATCCTTCAAAGGATTATCGATTTTCAACATCCGATATCCAATCCCCACATGAGTCTGAATATACTGCGGCGATCCGGCTGATTTCTCCAGCTTTTTGCGCAGAGTCGCCATATACACGCGTAAAGATCCTACCTCATTCCCCCAGCTGTTCCCCCAGACACTCTGGGTGATAAATTTGTGCGTCAGCACCTTGCCGATATTCTGAGCCAACAGACATAAAAGCCGATATTCAATCGGAGTCAGATGCATCTCCTCTTCCCCCAAATAAGCGCAACCAGAAGCATAGTCAATCCGTAGATGACCATTGACAAACATTGCCTGCAGATGATTTCCGCTCTGCATCAGTATCAGTCGACGCTGCGTAACACGCAACCGAGCCAACAATTCTTCTACAGAAAATGGCTTGGTCAGATAATCATCTGCGCCTGCATCTAGCGCATCAATCTTGTCAGTATCCTCACTTCTGGCACTGATAACAATAATTGGCACATGCGACCAACTGCGAACCCGCCGGATTACTTCCACCCCGTCAATATCCGGCAAACCCAAATCCAGTAAAATGATATCCGGATTGTGGGAAGCTGCCTCCATCACGGCCTCCGTTCCGTTTGTCGCAACAACAAAACGATAGTTATGTGTTTTTAATGTTGTGGTAATCAAATTGCGCACTGGTGTATCATCCTCCACTACCAAAATCTGAAGTTTACTCATCTTTTATCTAACCTCCTCCAGCGGAAGGGTAAAACTGAAAACTGCTCCCTGTGGCTTATTGTCTGTCACGTGGATACTTCCGCCATGCGCCTCCACAATCGCCCTGCAAAGATACAATCCCAGCCCTAAACTACGGCGGTTATCCGCTATTTTATTCGTACCGCAGTAAAACTTGTCAAAAATTCTTTCCTTCTCTTTATCCGAAATCCCATTCCCTGTATCTGCAATTTGAACGATAGCCTTTGACTCGCTTCGTTTTGTGATAATGGTAACCGAAGAACCGGGAACTGTATATTTGATTGCATTGTCCACAATATTCACAATAACCTGGACAATCAGCTTGGCATCCGCCCTTACTAGCAAAAATTCTTCCTCATCCTCCACAAATAGTGGATGCCGGCCAGCCTTACGACGGATGTGTGTCATCGCTTCTTCTACAATATCACCAAGGAGTTCCGTAGAAGTATGCAGCGTCATTCGTCCATCCTCAATTCGCGTGGCATATAGGAGATTTTCCACCAGATTAATCAACCACATCGAATCCTCATAAATATCTTGGTAAAGTTGCATTCTGGTTTCTTTATCAAATCTCTCGCCATTACTGAGCAGATTATCCGCATTTCCAGAAATCGTCGTCAATGGCGTTCGCAGATCATGGGAAATGGTTCGTAACAAATTAGCCCGCAACCGTTCATTCTCAGCCAAAATTGCAGCCGCTTCTTTTTCACGGGCGTTCTTTTCATTCTCCAAGGCAAGCGCACATTCCCCAAGGATAGATAATAATATACTATGTTCCGAAGCATCCGGAGGATTATCTTCTGCCTCAATCCCCACTACCCCATAGACCCGCTCATTAACCCGCAAGGCCAGATACAGATATCGGATATCCGAAAGCGTATCCGTCGTCGCACCTGCAGAATGATTATTTCTCAATACCCATTCCGCTGCCTCTCGTTCCTTCTCCCATTCATAGTCAGAAGCTGACGCCGCCTCTGATAGAAACAGATAAGGTGCTGAAAGCTGCCCGTCCTCGTTGGAAAAAATCACTAGATTTCTTCCTAAAAGCTTCTTTAGCTGCTGCGCCGTTGCATTCATAATTTCTGTTTTATCGCCGGCTTTTGACAGTAGCTGATCCGTATCAAATAAAATTTTTGTCCGATGGGCAATCCTCGCCGACTGCCCCGCCTGCCTTTTATAGCGAATGGCAAAGGTCCCCGTGATATAAGCAGTCAGAAACATAACCACAAAGGTTACCGGATAACCGGTTTCATAAGCTGTCAGCGAAAAGCGCGGAGAGGTAAACAAAAAGTTAAAAATAAATACACTGGCAATGGAAGAAACTAAGCTGTATACCGGATGAGAGACTACAGAGGAAGTCAGTAATACCCCAAGAATATATACCATGATAATATTTGCTTCCGTAAATCCCAATCGATAAAATCCCAATCCAAAAACTGTCGCGCCTGTCAAAATCCCCACGCTTCTAGCTGTATTCTTTAGTGCTTCCTCTCTATGAGAATACCTCGATCTCCACAGTCGATATCTCGTATGAGCGCTCTTATCGGGAATGATATGGATATCTGTATCCGGAGCATATGAAATCAGCTGTTCCGTCAGTGTTGGCTTGCCAAATAGGTACTTACGGGTAATCGCACTTCGTCCCAGAACAATTTTTGTAATACCAAAAAGCCTGGCAAACTCCGCGATCTGATATGGTACATCCTCACCATAGACCATTTCAATCTTTGCCCCCAGTTGCTTGGCCAGTTCCCGGTTGTCCCGCAATCGCTGCCGGTTTTCCAGCGAAGCAGATCCAAAGTCCGGAGTCTCTACAAAAAGAGCCGTAAACTGGCTGTTAAAGGCACGGGCCATCCGAGCCGCCGTGCGTATAATCCGTGCATTGGACGGTGCAGAAGAAAGACAGACTAAAATATGCTCATCTGTATGAAAACTGTTCTTTTTTTGGCGCTCATCCGCCAGATGCCTCACGCGATCCGCGCACCGCCGCAAGGCAATCTCTCGCAAAGCCGTCAGCTGCTCCACGGTAAAAAAGGAGTCTGCTGTACCGGACTCCTTCAGTCGTTCCATTAGTTCCTGAGGCTCTATATCTATCAATTCCACCTGATCTGCCTGATCAAAAACAGAATCTGGAATCCGATCCCAGGTGGCAATGCCAGTGATCGATGTCACCGTATCATGCAGGCTTTCAATATTTCCCACATTTACTGTAGTATAGACATCAATCCCGGATTTCAACAACTCATCAATATCTTGATAACGACGTCGGTGACGGCTGCCGGCCCCATTAGAATGAGCCAGTTCATCTACCAAAATCAAATCCGGCTTTCTCTCCAAAGCTCGATCCAAGTCAAAAGTCTCGTTACCATTTTGATTCAATGGACACAGCCTCTCGAACTTTTCTATCAATGCCATGGTCTCTCCGGAAGTATGCACAGCGATAGTGCCAATCAAAACATCCATACCCTGAGCTTTGACGCTTCTTGCTGCCTTTAGCATTGCCTGCGTCTTTCCGATACTCTCTGCATAGCTAAAAAAAATCTTCAAATGTCCTCTTACTGGCTGTTGCACGGCAATCACCCCCTGTGGTTGCTATGAATTTTATCATAGAATCCAAGAATGTTCAATTGAAGGTGTCATCTTCCCTTCATTGAAATTTATGCAACGCCATATTGAGACATTTTTCAATAATAGTTTGGATTCTCCCCATCATAAAATAACCTAGAAGAAAAATTCCCATCGTAGAACCAATTAATAGAATTTCTTTCATTTCGTAACACCTCCTCTTATAAAAAGCGTCGTCAAAAATCATGCATCAAAACAAATCTGCCTTTAGATATGAAAACATTTCTGAACTGCTTTGGGCTTTCCCAAAACCAGTATGGATTTTTCTCTGCTGAGTATTGTATCTGGAACAATATTCATATTCAGTTTGCCATTTTCTCTGACTCCTAAGATATTTATCCCATATTTTTTGCGAATATCCAACTGGATGATGGTCCTGCCACTCCATTCATTAGGGATAGCCAGCTCAAAAATAGAATATTCTCTGTCCAATTCCATATAATCCAAAATGTGCTCAGAGGTACAGCGGATTGCCGTCCAAGACGCCAGCTGCTTTTCCGGATACACCACCTCGTCGGCACCATTTCGCAACAGGAATTTTTCCTGTACGCCTCGCGATGCCCTGGCAATCACCTTTTTTGCTCCCAATTCTTTCAGAAGGGATGCTGTTTCCAACGAATTCTGAAAATTATCGCCAATCGTCACGATACAAGCATCAAAGTTACGAATTCCCAGAGAAGAAAGAAACTCTTCGTTCGTGCTATCGCCAATCTGCGCACTCGTCACAAAAGGCAATGCCGCGTTAACCCGTTCCTCATCATGATCCACCGCCATGATCTGATGATTTAAATCATTAAATTTCATAGCAATATGTCTGCCAAATCTTCCCAACCCAATCAATAATATCGCTTTCATCTCATCCTCCTTATCTACCACAGTCCAGTTTTCTCTATTCCCTTGTGCTCTTTCCTTCTTTTGCTCTTTCCTTCTTTTGCTCTTTTCGTTCGCTATCTTTTTATTTGAATAATAAACGTTATCTTACAATCATTCTCTATCCTACTGTCATCTTCTCCTGTGGCAGTCTCGCCGTATTTCCCTTTCTGTTGCCAGATAATGCTGCAAAAACCAAAGTCAACCCGCCAACTCTACCTATGTACATCAAAAAAATCAGAATTATCCGGGAAAGCATCCCTAACTGTGGCGTCAAACCAAGGCTCAAACCCACAGTTGCCACCGCCGACGAAGTTTCAAACAGGCATTCCAAAAGCCCAATCCTCTCTACACGACTAATTATCAGCCCTCCACCCAGAAAAAGCACGAGATACATCATTAAAATCGTCACTGCATTTCTCACTGTATCCTCATCCATTCTCCGGCCGAAGAAATGAGTGTGTTCCCGATGAAAGAATACGGAAATCGCTGTGGACAGTAACACGGCAAAAGTTGTGGTTTTCATACCACCAGCCGTGGAACCGGGAGAACCTCCCACTAGCATCAACAGTATCATCACAGCCAGTCCAGCTTCACTCATCCGATTGAAATCTATCGTATTAAATCCGGCCGTCCTCGCTGTGACCGATTGAAATAAAGAACCTAATATCCGTTCCTCTAAAGGATATCCTGACAATTCAAAAAAGAAAAAATACAACGAGGGAATCGCAATCAAAAGTACAGTCATACTCAAAATCACCTTGCTCTGCACCCGGTATTTCCGAATACGATGTCTGTTTGTCATAATATCTTCCCACGTCAGAAAACCGATTCCCCCCGTCACAATCAAGGCCATGATCGTGAAATTAATCATCCAGTTTCCAGCAAAGGAAGTCAGGGAAGAATATGGCGATTTACTTCCCATCAAATCAAATCCGGCATTGCAAAAAGCAGATATCGAATGAAACAAGGCATACCAGATTCCTCTGCCAATACCAAACTCCCGGCAAAAAGACGGAGCCATAAATACAGCACCCAGCATTTCTAAAAAGATTGTTGTCCCTATGATAAAACTGGTCAGTCTGACAATTCCCCCTACCTGATGTGCGCTGATCGCTTCTTGCATGGTGTTGCGCTGTTTGAGGCTGATTTTTTTTCCAGAAATTACCGCAATCGCTACCGCAACGGTTATCACTCCCATACCGCCAATCTGTATTAGCAAAAGAATCACCGCCTGCCCAAAACCGGTCCAGCAGGTAGCGGTATCCCGCACTACCAGCCCAGTAACACAAACGGCAGAAGTCGCCGTAAACAATGCGTCTACAAAATTCACTTCCTGCCCATCCCGTATGGCAACCGGAAGCATGAGCAATAAACTACCAAATAAAATCACCATAGCAAAACCAAGGATAATCATTTGTGATGAAGATAATTTCTTTTCTAGTCCGCCCATTTCTTCCCTCCATCCCGAACTTTATATTATCATTATGTCACATTAGACATGAAATGTGCATTAACATCCAGCCATTGACATTAAAATTGTATTAAACCTTTTTCCACAACAAAAACTCTTCTGGCAATGAATTGGGGATTGTTTTTTCTCTTCTGTTTGTCTATACTTATCATAAAAGCGATGGGAGGGAACTCACTTATGATTCAATACCGAAATGTAGTCCAAGATGAACTTTGTCTCGAATTATTCCAGAATTTTATCCGTCATCAAGTTGTCACTAAATGCTGGCGCAAAGAAAAGGGAAAGTGGGTGATCAAAGACGCTCCTTTTATTGATGACTGGACAGAAGCGGACTATCAAGTCTTGATTTCCTGTCTGAAAAACACGTTGAAGTCTGGTGGTTTTGTCTATGCTGCCTTTGATAAACATAAGGTAAAAGGCTTTGTCTCGGTGGAGTCTGTCCTGTTTGGCGGGGAGCAGAAATATCTAGATTTGACCAGTATCCATGTATCGGAGGATATGCGCGGTTTGGGAATTGGCAAAAAACTCTTTCTTTTGGCAAAGAAATGGGCAAAAGATCATGGTGCTGCCAAACTATACATCTCCGCCCACTCCTCTGTTGAAAGTCAGAATTTTTATAAAAAAATGGGCTGTGTGGAAGCAGAACTCTATAACCAGCAGCATGTCCAGGCGGAACCCTTTGATTGTCAGCTGGAATGTGTCCTCTAAGCTATCATAAGTCTCTCCCGCTTCCTCCGCTCCAAAGCCCCGTATTCCTCCTCCATCATTCAGCGATACCCTTTTTATATTCTTTTTCCTATTATTTCTTATGTGCTTTCCCTCTCCACCAAAGCTGTGGCAAAGGTTACATGCTGGGTACTTGGCTTTTGGTCAGAAGGTGCATTTATCTCATCAATTACCATCCGTGCTGCCTTCTTTCCCATTTCATGAGCCGGCATCTCCATGGACGTCATGGAAGTCTCCAGCATTCTCCCCACTGCATGTCCGGTCAGGCTAATGACCTTAATCTGTTCCGGCATCCGGATTTTTCGCTCTGTCAAAGCACGGATAGCCCCCAGCCCCTGAATATCCACAGCGGTCATAATTGCATCCAGATCGGGTACGTCATCCAAAAGCTGATGCGCGCATTCATAGCCATGTTCAAAGCTATTGACTGGGTAATCTGACTGGCTCAGATTTATATTTAAGCCCAGCTTTTTTATAGCCTTACAATAGCCATCATGACGTCCTTTGTAAGGATCCAATTCCAAAGAACCATTAATCAAGCCAATCTCCCTGCATCCCTTATCGTACAAAAAACAGACAGCATCCTTTCCACAGGCTTCATAATCTGCCACAATGCTGCTGATTCGTTTATCCTGTCGTCGAACCATCTGTACAATTGCAATGCCACTGGCCTGAATATCCCGAATCAGACGATTGTTATGTCCTGTTCCGGCAATGATCACTCCGTCCACAAAACCATTTCTCAAACGGTTCAAACATTCCTTTTCCGTACCTGGATTGTCTTCCGTATTACACAGAAGTGTGGCATACCCCAGCCGCCTGGCTTCTTCTTCAATCCCCTGGAGAATTTCTGAAAAGATCGCCAGATGTAAACGGGGAACTACTACCCCAATCGTGTGGCGTCTTCCCTGGCGAAGGGCCTGGGCCATTACATTCGGATGATAACCCAGTTCTTTTGCCGCAGCATAGATGCGTTTTTTTGTCTCCGGATGGACATAAGAGGTATTATTTAAAGCCCTAGAAACTGTACTGATATCCACACATGCCAACCGGGCAACATCTTTTAAAGTAGCCATATCCTTCTCCTTTGTGCAAACGTTTGCTGTTTTTTGGTTTCATTTCTGTAAATCATGTTGTTTTTCGCTTATTCTAAAAAAAATAATATACTTTCCTTGTAATTAGCTACAAGAGGTAAAATGCACAAATTTCTCCAACAAAAACTGTATAATATGCTGTTTTCGGCAAATCATTGCAGATCATATGCAAATTCTTGCAATAAAGGTCCGATTTATTGACTTCATTTTTTGGACGTGATATAAATAAAACACATCACACAAACGTTTGTAGAAATTTAGACTTTCTAGTGTACAATGGAAAGAATCCACACAAAAAAAGGAGAACCCTGTTATGGCTAAGGTTAAAAATTTCAAGACAATTTTCCCGGCAGTATCTGTTCCGTTAAATGATGATTTTTCCATTAATGAAGCGGAGTTTCGTGTATATCTTCGCTGGATTAAGAGTTTTTATGGCAAAGGAATCGAAGGTCTGGTCTGTAATGGACATACGGGTGAGATCACTGGTTTAACCCGGGCAGAGAGGAAGCGTGTTGTGGAAATTTGTGCCGAAGAATGTGGCGATGTTATGACTATTATTTCTGGTGTTAACTGTGAAAACACTCAGGAATCCATTGAGATGGCCGCAGAAGCCAAAGCTGCTGGCGCAGATGGCATCCTGTTAATGCCGCCTCACATGTGGTTGCGTTTCGGGATGAACCCAGATGCTCCTTTCCAATATGTAAAGGATGTCGCGGAAGGTGCAGATATTGATATTATCATTCACCTGTATCCTGCTACTTCCAAGGCGTTTTATCCCGTAGAAACCTTAATTAAAATGTGTAAAGAAATCGACCATGTAAAATGCATCAAAATGGGAACAAGAGTTACTTCTATCTATGAGCATGATGTCCGTCTGCTGCGTCAGGAATGCCCAGATATTTCTCTGATTACCTGTCATGATGAGACGCTCTGTGTCAGCTGGTTCCCTGGTATGGACGGCGCTCTCATCGGTTTTGCCGGCTGTGTTCCAGAGCTGATTTGTCCGGCAAGAGAAGTATTTGCCAATCCCGACAAGCATACCTTAAAAGAGGCTCAAGACTGGTCTGATCGGATTTATCA
>Ga0137306_102830_pt1 | contig 13873 bp, 10 predicted proteins | sample Inofroosms_March_FD_97187 | JGI IMG/M metagenome (GOLD analysis project Ga0137306, IMG submission 97187) | Mouse cecal microbial communities from Vienna, Austria - N-Acetylneuraminic and N-Acetylglucosamine D2O microcosms_March | ecosystem: Host-associated > Mammals > Digestive system > Large...
GTGACCTTGAGAGACTTATCTCCAAAGTGTCGGCCTTGCGTGTCAATCCCCGCGAACTGTTACAACTGCGCAATGCCCTCCGTGTGATTCCCGACATCAAGCGCGTGTGTTGTGGAGCCGATCTTGCGGTACTTCAGTCGGTCGGCGACCAGCTCAATCCCTGTACCACTATCGCCGAGAAGATAGCCCGTGAGATCGTGGAAGACGCCCCCACCGCCCTCAATCGTGGCGAAGTGATTCGTCCCGGAGTGGATGAAGAGCTTGACCAACTGCGCGACATCGCCTATCGTGGCAAGGATTATCTTGCCCGGTTGCAGCAGCGCGAGAGCCAGCGCACGGGTATTCCGTCGCTCAAAGTGGCTTATAACAACGTGTTCGGATATTATATCGAAGTCACCAATACCCACCGCGACAAGGTGCCTCCCGAGTGGATACGCAAGCAGACTCTTGTCAATGCCGAGCGTTACATCACTCAGGAACTCAAGGAATATGAGGAGAAGATACTTGGCGCGCAGGATAAGATTGCCATCATCGAGCAGCGCATATATTCCGAGCTCGTCACTCGTCTTTCCGACTATATCCCGGCAATACTTCTCGACGCGCAGTTGGTGGCGCAGCTTGATGTGTTCAACTCGTTTACACGCGTAGCCATCGAGAATCGTTACAACCGTCCTGTGGTTGACGATTCTCTCGAGCTTTCTATAGTGGAGGGGCGTCATCCCGTCATAGAAAAAGAACTGCCGCCGGGCGAGCCGTATATTACCAATAGTGTCAATCTGTCCAATACAGGCACACAGGTGATGATGATAACAGGCCCGAATATGTCGGGTAAGTCGGCTTTGCTCCGTCAGACGGCTCTCAATGTGCTGCTTGCGCAGATTGGCTCGTTTGTGGCAGCCGAGAGCGCGCATATAGGTGTGGTAGATAAGATTTTTACCCGAGTGGGGGCTTCCGACAATATCTCGCTTGGCGAATCGACATTCATGGTGGAGATGAATGAGGCTGCGTCCATACTCAACAATATGAGCGAACGCTCACTGATTCTCTTTGACGAACTTGGGCGCGGCACCTCTACATATGATGGTATCTCCATAGCCTGGGCTATTGTGGAGTACATACATGAACATGGCAAGATGCATCCCAAGACTCTATTTGCCACACATTACCATGAGCTCAACGAGATGGAGAAAACGTTCTCGCGTGTGGTGAATTATAATGTGTCGGTGCGAGAGATCGATGGCAAGGTGGTGTTCCTCCGAAAACTCTCACGTGGCGGCAGCGAGCATAGCTTCGGCATACATGTCGCCAAGCTTGCCGGTATGCCTCAGGTGATAGTCAAGAGGGCCGATGAGGTGCTCAGGCATCTTGAATCGGTGAATCGTGAAAGTGATAAGGCTACTGCTGAAAGGTTGGCTTCTCCGTCAAATGTTCATGAGGGCATGCAGCTGTCGTTCTTCCAGCTTGATGATCCTGTGCTTGCCCAGCTTCGTGATCAGATTCTTGGTCTTGATATCAATAATCTGACTCCGATGGTGGCACTGAATAAGCTCCATGATATACGGACTATCCTCACAGGTAAATGATTGTTGGGAAGTCAGTCATATTGCAGCGGTACCGTTCGCCGTGCGGAGAGATGATGCTCGGAGCGATTGGCGACAGTATATGCCTATGCGGTTGGATAGGGCGCAGCGGATATGAAAGGGACCTGGCGAGAGTTACGAAGCACTTTGGAGCCTGTGTCGTGCATGGGACATGTCCGGTTATCGATATAGCGGCAGAGCAGCTTGATGAGTATTTTGCAGGCGAGCGAAAAGTGTTTGACCTTCCGCTTGTATTTTCCGGGACCGAATTTCAAAACATGGTATGGAACGGACTGCTGCGTATACCTTATGGTGTTACAATATCGTATGGTGAAGAGGCTTCTCGTCTCGGTTGTCCTAAGTCGGTTAGGGCAGTGGCTTCTGCAAACGGTGCGAATACTATAGGTGTAATTGTGCCGTGCCATCGTGTGATAGGTGCTGATGGTTCCCTGACAGGCTACAGTGCGGGCACTGATATAAAAGCATTCTTGTTGAGATTGGAAGGTATAGACCTTTTTTAGATTGCAGGAAAATCATAAATGCCACGGAACATTGACGCTCCGTGGCATTTATGATTTTATTTACGATCTGTTTTGTGACTGACGGATTTAGAATCTGCGACCGCCGGGGCGACCACCTCCCCATCCGCCGTGACGTCCGCCACGGAATTCATCGCTCCCTTTGGGTTCATTCCCCTTTCCGAATGTGTTGAAACGGTAGGAGACTGAGAACATGAAATAGCGGGTAAGCACATTGCTTTCGGAGTCATCGATGTAATTGGCATTGATGCTGCGACGTACGCTGTTTACCTGGTTGAGCAGGTCATAGACACGTACCGATACTGTGAGCGCTTTGTCCTTGAGGAACTGCTGTGACAGTGAGGCGTTCCACATTATTGACCTCTGGTCATATCCGGCAGAATAGCCTTTGGTGTCGGAGTAGTTCACATCGCTTTGGACTGTGAGTCCCCACGGAGTGTAGTAAGTGGCGTCGAAACGGCCTCCGTAACGGTGGATTGTGCGGTTGGACTGCTTCTGAACGGTGTTGTGGGAGAACTGTACGCTATATTGCGGACGCAGTTCAAATTCGAAATTATCGGGGCGGAACGCAATTCCGGGGCTTTCGAAGATGTTGAAGTCAAGGGCGCGGTTTCTCACTCCGTTGTTGTAACCGATGTTCTGTGAAGCGTTTCCGAAAATATGGTTTGAGATGGTCCATTTTTTGTTTTTTAGAGGCATTGACATCATATTCATGAGTCGGGAGCTCCATACGCCGTTGACGTTTTTGTAGGTGGTCTCTCGTCCTGATGTCTCAGGATTGAACGTTGTCATTGATATGATGGAGTTCTGTGTGTAGCTGAAGTCTCCGTTGATCATTATCGAACGCTGGGAGTCCATGTTGAAGTCCTGGAATCGAATATTGATGTTGTGGGCGAATGACGGATCAAGGTTGGGATTACCTATCTTGATGTTCATAGGATCGGAGATGTCAGGTACGGGCTGCATCTGGCTCATAGAAGGCTGTGACGAGCGTCCGCGGTAATTAGCCTGGAGCGAGCGACGCTTGTTGAACTTGTAGCGCATACGCAGGAAGGGGGCGTAGTTCCATACCCAACGGTCCATATTGTTTTCGGACTTTATGTAGTCGATCGATTTGGTCATCTGAGGTACGAGTGCGAGTCCTACCTCATAATTTAGGTCTTTGCCTACTTTCTTGTAGCTTACTCGGATGTCCTGATTGAAATAGTTGTTACGGAACTGGTTGGAATAGTCAGGATTAGGTTCCACACCTACAGGGGGAAGAATGTCAAGGTCATAGTCGTTGGGTATATCGTAGGTAAGACGGTCGGCGTTGTTCCAACGATAGTTCATACGATAGCTGAAAGCAAGAGAGTGACCTTTTGCCGGATTGCCGAGAGGTTCGGTCCAGGTGGCTTGTGCCATGATCTGGTTGCTCCAGGTGTGATTGTCGGCATATTGGTCGAGCACATCGTCTGTTTCAAGCAGATGGTACATTATCTCTGATAGGGAGTTTTCATATTCACGAACATTCGAGAGCTGATAGCGAGAGCTGATAGAGAATGAGCGTCCGCGATGGTTCTTGAAGTTGTGGGAGTATATGAGTCGTCCGGCCAGTTCGTAGGATGTCCCTCGGTTGTGAGTGAGGTTATAGTCGGTGCTGACTTTCTCCATCAGTCCGCTGATGTTGACAGTAGAGTCGTTGGTGAATCCCCAGTGATGGTTGATGGAGAAGTTGGGGCGGAATTCGAGGGTGTTGAACGAGTCTGGCTTCCATAGTAGTCGCAGGGAGCCGTTGACGTTGTTGGAACGGTCGCGTGACAGGTTGCGTATATGTGAATATGCTGTCGAGTCAGTGAATATGTACTGACGGTCCTGTCGTGAACGAGAGCTGACATCTGTGTTGGAGTACATTATGTCACCTCCTATGCGGAACACCTCTTCCTTGCCTATATTGAAGTTTATGCCTACGTTGCGTGAGGTGGTTATGCCTCCGCGTCCGAACATGCCTCCGCGGAAACGTCCGCCGTTGCCATCGGTGAAACCGGTGCGGTTGATGTTGTTGAGATTTCCGAGAAATGTTATCTGGTTGCCGTTCCAGAAGCGGTTGATATTGAACGATGCCGAATATCGGTCGTCGGTTCCGTAGCCAGCTTCGGCATTTCCGAACCAACCGTTGTCCATACCTTTTCTTACAGTGAGGTTTATCACGGTCTCGTCCTCGCCGTCGTCAACCCCTGTGAGTCGTGCCATGTCGCTTTTGCGGTCGACTACCTGAAGCTTGTCAATCATGTTGGCAGGTAGATTCTTGGATGCTACCTGAGGGTCGTCGCTGAAGAATTCTTTGCCGTTCACAAGAATCTTGCTAATGGATTTGCCATGGGCGGTAATCTTTCCGTCGCTGTCGACTTCCACACCCGGGAGACGTTTGAGCAGGTCCTCGACCACAGCATTGGGCTGGGTGTGGTAGGAGTCTGCATTATATTCCACTGTGTCCTCCATCACCTTGATCGGCGTCTTTGTGGCTACTACACTTACTTCCCCTAACAGATGTGATGCCTCTTTCATGTTGATGACACCGAGGCGAACGTTGGAGTTTTCAACTGTCACATTCTGGTGGTGTTCGCTGTAGCCTATGTAGGAGACGGATAGGATATATTTGCCTCGTTTGACACCTTCGAGTTTGAAGGTGCCTTCGAGTGAGGTTGTTACTCCTTTTACGAATGCGCTATCCTTGGCAGCAAGGAGTCGCACTGTAGCCTCCATAAGAGGATCGAGTGTGGCTGCATCCTTCACCGTCCCGGTGATTTTGGCAGCCATAGCTGATGTGGAGAATAAGAAGATTAGTGAAATCGCTGTGAGTGCGCGGTGAAGACGTGTCATAACTGGGTGATACGTGGGGTCAAGTTGTGTTAACGTAATGATAAATAAATTTCCTTGTACGTTTATTTTGACTCCGGTATCATTATAAAGTTTAATCCAATATTGACACTTTTTGTGTTAAAATACGCAAAATGTCTTTTAGAATATCTTTATGCTCGGGATATATCGTTTGGGCTGTTTCTTAAGGTCGATAAGAATGCTGTCGACATGTGCCGCCGAGTTGTTGAGATTGTGATATAACCCCGGGTCGTTGAGCAGAAGACCGAGTGAGGAGTTAGTTGAATTGAGTTTTGAGGTAGCCTCATCAAGATTGGCTGTGATGCTGTTGATGTTACGTAGAGTCGAGTCAAGCGGCATGCGTTTCAGATCATCCGAAAGAACTGCGAGCGCGCTTGATACTTGCGAGATGTTTGCGGAAATATCGCTTACGTTCGCCATAGTGGAATTGGCGTTTTTCAGGAGAGCAGGCACAGTACGGTTGAGCTGTGTAGTGGTTGCTTCAAGGTTTGCCATTATTGCATCGAGACGTCTCACAGAGTTCACGAGAGCCGGATCGGCAGCGACAGCAGTCAGTGCCACTACAAGAGAGTCGATGTGTGGAGCGATCTGAATTATTGATGGCATGAGTTCGGTGGATACTTTATCCATAAGTCCGGACCCTACTACGCCTGATATTTTTGAGCCTACTTCTAGTAGGTTGGGGGAGGTGCCCATCCTGAGTTCGATGGTTGATGTCCCGAGCATGTCTGTCACAATTACTGCGCTTGTCCCTTCGGGGAGCAGTAGCTGGCGGTCGAGACTTATTTCGACCTTTACGTGTCCAGGGTTGTCATATTCATATGCTATGTCACGCACCAGACCTACTTTATAGCCGTTAAGTGTTACCGGGGCGGATTGTGCAAGTCCTGCAACATTGGTGTATGAGGCATAATAATAATTTGCAGCCTTGAATATGTTGACCCCTTTGAGGTAGTTTATGCCAAACACGAGTGCGAGCAGGGCGATGAGCACTGAGGCTCCTATTATGATTTCACGAGAGAATAGCTTATTCATAATTGTTATATTGTAGCGTTATTTTATTTTGGATTATGACTTTTATTATTTGATGCGTTTGCCGTTACATGTTTTGATGACAAATGCATCAGGGAATTTCTTTTTTACTGTTTTAAGTTGGGCGTTTGCTTCCGACATGGACTGATATGAACCGTAGGTGTATTTTACGGTACCTCTGTCGTTGTAGTGTTCTACCGGTTTAAGCCCTTTAAGACGTTTGTCGCCTGACCGGAGGACACGGGGTGATGTGAGGAATTGTATTTTATATATAATTTTCCCATCAGTGTCTTTGGTTTTGGTGTCAGGCATATCGAGGATCTGTTCTTCCAGGCTGTCAGTTATTTCGGGTTTCTCTTCGGCAGTTCTTTTTTCCTCATTTCGAGGGGTGTCTGAAGAGGGGTGTGAGGAATAGCTATGATAACGTTTTACGCCGTTGCATATGGCTTTAGCGAGTTTGGTGCTTCCGTTTTCTGATGCCATGAATGATTCCATGGCAGGATTGCATATGAAGTCGAGTTCGACAAGGATGGATGGCATGCTTGTGCGCACAAGTACCCAAAAAGGGGCTTGCCGCACGCCGTTGTTTTTTCGTCCGGCAGTCCTGACAAGCTGGTTCTGCACGGCTTCGGCAAGGGCGATGCTCTGGTCCATATTTTTGTGCTGCATCATCTCGAAGGCTATGTAGCTTTCAGTGGATGACGGATCAAAGCCTTCATAGGTGGTTGAATAGTCGGACTCAAGCTTCATAACTTCGTTCTCTCGCATGGCGACGCTAAGATTGGTGTCGCTGCGGTCAAGACCGAGGGTATAGACTGCGGCACCGTTGATGCGTCGATGTGCAGGTGATTTCGAGGAAATGGAGTTAGCGTGGATGGATATGAATATGTCGGCATGCTTGCGGTTGGCAAAGTCGGCTCTTTTCTGGAGCGGTATGAACCGGTCGCTGTCGCGGGTCATAAGCACTTTGACATCGTCCATGTCTCTTTCAAGCATTCGCTTGAGTTTAAGTGCCACATTGAGGTTGATGCTCTTTTCATTTGTGCGTATTCCCAATGCTCCGGCATCTTTGCCTCCGTGTCCGGGGTCTATGACTATTACAAAGTCTTTAGCCTCTGCTATCGGAGCGATGCTGAGCAGGAGGAGTATGTATACTATTGTATTTAAAATGCGATGCATTATGGATTGAGACTGATATTCAATTTGCAAAATTAGCAAAAGAAAACCAAAACGAAGCCTGTAACACTAATTTTTTGGCATATCTGCGAAATTTTGTCTACTTTTGGAGAAGCAAATGATGATGGTTCATCACATGAAAACTGTTTAATGCTAATTATGTATGAATAATATATACAGCAAATTGCTTTTCACGCTGGTTGTGTGGATGGCGGTGCTCTCGTGCGGCAGGCATGGAGAGGAAGTTGATATTCACCGTCTTGACCTGGAGATTTCTCATGGTGTTGTGCCGGAGGACTCGGTTATGTATAAGGCAGCTGAAAAGCTGTTTGAGATATGTGGCTATGGCCCGGTGTATTTCCTGAGTGTGTGTGATTATGCCGACAAGTCTTCAATAAGGGAGCATCGCGATGCTGTAGAGAGGGAATTTGCCGATATGAGCCGTGAGCGTAAGTCGCTCGGGGAGCTTTTCGGCAGGATGCGCCGTGACCTGCCAGGAGCAGATATACCACGCGTGTTCACGGTTATATCTCCTTATACACAGTCGGTTTTCGTTGCCGATTCAGCAGTTTATTTAGGCCTTAATCACTATCTTGGCACGGCGTATCCTCCGTATGAGCCTTTCCCGGAATATGTGAGGAGGCTTAAGGTGCGTGATCGCATCCCTGTTGATATTGCAGAGGCTATAATCAGGACATCCTATCCGTTCAAGTCCGGTGGAGACTATCCTCAGGTTTTGGCAAGGATGGCTTATGAGGGTGCGGTTGCCGAGGCTGTGATGCGGATGGCGGATGTTGATGAGCAGGAATCTCTCGGATACAATGACGAGGATTATTCGTGGCTAAATGACAATGAGCATGAGATATGGGATGCACTCGTGAGCCGACAGATGCTTTTCAATACGGACAGAGACATGATCCGTTCACTCGTTGGAGTAGGTCCGAGCACCAACGTAATAAGTGCCTCATCGCCGGGAAGAGCCGGCAGGTATGCAGGGCATCGTTTAGTAGTGTCTTATCTTAAGGCAAATCCGTCGGTGTCTCTTGAATCGCTTCTTTCCCCCGGCTTCTATGAAAATCCCTCCTTGCTTTCCTCGGCAAAGTATAATCCATAGCCTTTAAGCATGATTGAATCTACTGTGATGTCAGTGATACAAAGGTAGATACTGGGACTCCTGTTTAAGAATGTCAATAAAGAATGAAGGGATTAAACTTTAATAGCCTAATCCCTTCATCTGTGTTGTCTTACCTGGATTCGAACCAAGACAGGCAGAACCAAAAACTGCAGTGCTACCATTACACCATAAGACAATCCTTATGCTCAAGCTTCATCGCATGCCGATGAAGCCTAAAGCGGTGCAAAGTTAGCGAGTTTTTTGCGTATTTGCAAGGGTTGCCCGAAGTATTTTATTGTCTTTGTTCTAATTTGCGGGTAATTAGACGGTTATTTGTCCCTCAAAATATAACTTTAGTCAAGCTTGTGGATTACGAGACCGGAGCGGAGTTTTGGCTCGAACCATGTGGTCTTGGGTGGCATTATGTTGCCTGAGTCCGCAATATCCATAAGCTGCTTCATGGATACGGGGTAGAGAGCAAGTGCCATAGCCATTTCCCCGGAATCCACACGGTGCTTGAGTTCGCCGAGACCGCGGATTCCGCCAACGAAGTCGATACGCTTGTCGGAACGCAGGTCGGTGATGCCGAGTATGTCGCGGAGTATCAAGTCGCTTGAGATTGTCACGTCAAGAATGCCGATGGGATCGTTGTCGTTGTAGGTGCCGGGCTTGGCGGTGAGAGAGTACCAGCGGCCTCCGAGATAAAGCGAGAAGTTGTGTAGGGCTTCGGGACGGTATTCATCTGTACCCTTATCCTCAACAGTGAAGTTTTCGGCTATGCGTGCGAGGAATTCATCAGGAGTGAGACCGTTGAGATCACGCACCACACGATTGTAGTCGATGATGTTGAGATGGGATGCGGGGAATGCCACAGCAAGGAAGTAGTTGTACTCCTCGTCACCTTTATGCGCGGGATTGTTCTGGGCCTTCTCATGTCCGACGAGTGCGGCAGCAGCTGAGCGGTGGTGTCCGTCGGCGATGTAAAGATAGGGTATGCGTTCGAACTCGCTTGTCACGGTTGCTATCATTTCAGGAGTATCGATAACCCAGAAGTGGTGGCCGAAGCCGTCGGGGGCAGTGAAGTCGTATTCGGGTTCGTTCTTGGTTACTTCGTCGATTACCTGCTGAAGCACAGTGTTGTCGGGGAACGCAAAGAATACAGGCTCAACGTTGGCATTGTTGATGCGGACATGCTTCATGCGGTCCTCTTCTTTGTCGCGACGTGTGAGCTCATGCTTCTTGATGCGTCCTTCCATGTAGTCGGCTACATTTGCAGCGATCACTATGCCGTATTGGGTGCGGCCGTTCATGGTCTGTGCATATATGTAGTAGTGCTCGTTGTCGTCCTGCACGAGCCATCCGTTTTGCTGGAATGCGTTGAAGTTTTCTACAGCTTTGTCGTACACCTTGGGGTCGTGCTCATCGGTGCCCGGGGCAAAGTCGATCTCAGGCTTGATGATGTGGTAGAGTGAGCGCGGGTTGCCTTCGGCTTCGCTGCGTGCTTCTTCTGAGTTGAGAACGTCATAGGGGCGCGAGGCTACCTGTGTGACAAGGTCGCGTGGCGGGCGTACGCCGCGGAACGGTTTGACTTTTGCCATGATTTGTGTTTTTTGCTGGACTGAGTTTGCCCAGTCCATGGTTGATGATTTATGGATATTTGGTTAAGGTTACCTTTTGTTTTATGGCTGATGGCAGTACTAAGGTGTTTGGGCTGTTTCAGGAGGAGTGTGCCAAAATATTTGTGTACGAGTTCTGGCACATCTCCTCACTGATGCCTTTTATGGGTCCGATAGATGGATTATTTCTTTCTTTCGATGGTCTGCCTTCGGTCGGGACCTATGGAGACTATGGTGATAGGAGTCTCAAGCTCTTTTTCAAGGAATTCGATGTAGTCTTTGAACTGGGTAGGGAATTCCTCTTCGCTCTGCATTCCTGTCATGTCGGTCTTCCATCCGGGCAGGGTAGTGTAGACCGGTTCGATGTCCTCTTCAATTGAGTAGGGGAACTGTGTGGTAAGATTGCCGCCGATCTTGTAGGCTGTGCATGCCTTGATTTCGTCAAATCCGTCGAGCACGTCGCTTTTCATCATTATGAGCTGTGTGACACCGTTGATCATGATGGCGTATTTGAGTGCTACGAGGTCGATCCATCCGCAGCGACGCTCGCGACCGGTGACAGCTCCATACTCGTGACCGAGGTCGCGGATGCGCTGGCCTGTGGCATCGAAGAGTTCGGTGGGGAATGGTCCGCTTCCTACGCGTGTGCAGTAGGCTTTGAAGATTCCGAAAACTTCTCCGATCCTGTTAGGTGCGACCCCCAGTCCGGAACATGCTCCGGAGCATATAGTGTTGGATGAGGTCACGAAGGGGTAGGAACCGAAGTCGACGTCAAGCAGTGTGCCCTGAGCTCCTTCGCACAGCACGCTTTTCCCTTCCTTGAGCAATGAATTGATAAGGAATTCCGAATCGACGATATCAAAGCCTTTGAGGTATTCGATAGCATCCATCCAAGTGTCTTCAAGCGAAGCAAGGAGTTCTGGGTCGGGAGTGGCGTCAAGGGATTTGAGGCGTGAGAGGTGCATTTCGCGCTGGGCGTTGTATTTCTCGTCGAAGTTGTGGAACACATCGCCGAGGCGCAGGCCGTTGCGGGAGATCTTGTCGGTATATGTCGGTCCGATTCCTTTGCCTGTCGTGCCAATCTTTTTGCCTCCTTTAGCCTTTTCATTGGCAGCGTCGAGGAGCCGGTGGGTAGGGGCGATAAGGTGGACTTTCTTGGAGATGCGCAGGATGGAACGTAACTCTACGCCGCTCTTTTCGAGTTCTTCCGCTTCCTGTTTGAACAATACCGGATCAAGCACCACACCATTGCCTATAATATTGATCTGTCCATGCTGGAATATGCCTGATGGAATGGAGCGGAGCACATATTTCTTGCCTTCAAATTCGAGGGTGTGACCGGCGTTTGGACCACCCTGAAATCTTGCTACGACATCGTAACGCGGGGTGAGCACGTCAACTACTTTGCCTTTTCCTTCGTCGCCCCATTGGAGCCCGAGTAGCACGTCTACTTTCATTGTGTCAGTTACTTAGTTGTATTTTCTTTATTCCTTTTCTTCTTTCCATTGCTCTGGCACCGGGAGCATAGCCCGCTGACGCAGACTTCAAACTGCTTTGCAGCAAATGATGAATAACGCTTGAAACTTAAGGTACGGAACAATTGTGTATCCCTGACCTCTCTCACCTTTCCGCAACTCTCACATATCAGCCTCACTGTGGCAGGGGGCTCAATGGCAATCTCCCAGGTGTCGGCTGAGAGATGGAGTTTCCTTACGATTCCGGCTTGGGCAAATAGTCCGACCGAGTTGTAGACCGTAGCCCTGCTCACACGAAAATCGCCCCCTTCCATGGCGGTAATGAGCTCGTCGACGGTGAAACGTGATGGCATTTCAAGTACTTTGTCGAGCACAGCAAACCTTTCCGGGGTGCTACGTAGGTGATGTTCTGCAATATATATGCTCAGGGTTTCGCGAGCGAGACCCTTGCGCTTGTCCTCGTTCATCATTCACAAAGTTACAACCATACGCCGAGATTTCCAAAAAAACATTGTAATTTTTCCGGCAGTTATTTTATATGTATATGTCTACATTCTTATTATGCCTGAGGATGTGAGGATGCGGAAGATCAGGTCTTTGAGGAGGTCGTATTCGTTTTGGCGGGAGGATATGCCTTTGCTGCGGCAGTCGCATTCGCGCAGTGCCGAGATTATTTCTATGGTCTGGCGTACATTGTAGGACCGTGCTGCTGTCTCGTAATTGCGTAATGCCCATGGCGATTTGAGTCCAAGCGCATCCATGTATCCGCTCTGCGATTTGTCATTGGTGTAGTGATATATGAGCAGGTTGGAGAAGTGGTTGAACAATGTCGACAGGGTCATTACTGTGGGGTTGTTCTTGGGATTGTTGCGGAAATATTCGACTATTGCCATTGCTTTGGCTGCATTGCGCGCGTTGATTGCGTCCACAAGCTCGAAGTTATTGTAATCCTTGGATATCCCTATATTGCGCTCGATGGCTTCGGGCGTAATCATTGCTCCTGCTCCGAGAATGAACGACAGCTTGTCGATCTCATTGTAAAGGCGTGACAGATCGGTGCCTATGTAGTCTCGCAGCATTGACAGGGCTTTTGGGTCGACAGTCATCTTTTTTTCTTTGATGAGGTCGGATATGACAGGCAGAAGATTGCGTTCGCTTACTTTCTTTGATTCGAATATGACTCCGTTCTTTTTTACGGCTGCAAGAAGCTCCTTGCCCTTGGCTTTGTCGCCTCGGCAGGCTATTACGAGTATTGTGGACGGGTTGGGACGCTCGGCATAGTGATGAAGCTTGTTGAGTGAATCAGCCCGCACCGATTGGGCTTCCTTGACTATCACTACCTGGTGTTCAGCCATCATGGGGAGCCGCTGGCATATGTCCATGACAGTCTCCATGTTTGTTTCCGGTCCGTAGAGGGTGTACATGTTGAAGTCGCGTTCCTCTTCGGGGAGCAGGCTCTCGAATGTCTTTACAAGCTCATCGATATAGTATCCCTCTTCGCCGTGGAGCAGGTATACAGGTGCAAGTTGGCGGTTGGCTATCTGACGCTTTAGCTGAGGGAATGTGATATCGGTCGATGTGGTGCCTGTCTTTGATGTGGTAGCCATAATGGTCGGTTAGTGATGTCGAATAAGAGTGTAAATTTAGCAATAAATACCAGTATGTGCAAAAGTTTTTCATGAGTGCTCTTCGAGATTCGTTCTCATTCATTAAATTTGCAAATTGAAATCTTATGTATTGAATCATGCCTTCTTCGACACAGAATCTGCCACCACAATTGAATCTTCCGGTTGCTGAACTGTCATTGCGCAGCGGCGACAAGGGGGTTGAGGTCTATGATGAGCTGAGGCAGAAATGGCTGCTTGTGACCCCTGAGGAATGGGTGCGTCAGCATTTTGTGCATTTTCTGATGTCGCATATGGGGGTGCCTCGCAGCCTTATAGCCAATGAATTGGGGATCAGGCTTAACGGAATGTCGCGACGGTGTGACACTGTGGTTTTTGACCGAGCTCTATCTCCCTTGATGATAGTCGAATATAAGGCTCCGGACATAAAGATCGATCGGAAGGTGATAGATCAGGTAATGCGGTACAATACAGTGCTTAAGGTGCCTTATCTTGTGGTGAGCAACGGATTGCACCATTATTGCATTAAGGTGGATGCCGATGGCAATAAATGCCAGCTCCTCACACGCTTACCGCGATATGAGGAGCTGACATGAATTAGGTAAAGTTTTAGGTAAGAAAGAATTTGTTGCGGTTATTGTTCTGCCATGAGTTCTCTCTCTATCTGTGAGAGATCCTCCTGGAGTTTCTTTTCCAATGGTAGACGTTCGTCAATGAGCTTGCAAGCGTAAAGCACTGTGGCGTGTGAACGTTGCAGCCTTGCCCCGATGGTTTTGAATGGCATTTTGGTGTGTTTCTTTGCAAGATACATCACCATCTGGCGTGCGTCCGACACT
>Ga0137306_102833_pt1 | contig 13866 bp, 14 predicted proteins | sample Inofroosms_March_FD_97187 | JGI IMG/M metagenome (GOLD analysis project Ga0137306, IMG submission 97187) | Mouse cecal microbial communities from Vienna, Austria - N-Acetylneuraminic and N-Acetylglucosamine D2O microcosms_March | ecosystem: Host-associated > Mammals > Digestive system > Large...
GTTGCGGCATATTCATATATGTCTCTGGTGCCGATCATTCAGCCTCCGATCATGAAGCTGATGACGACGGAGAAAGAACGGAAGATCAAGATGGAGCAGTTAAGACCGGTTACGAAGCTTGAAAGGATTCTGTTTCCGATCATTGTTACGATCGTAGTCTGCGTGATTCTCCCTACGACGGCTCCTCTGGTGGGTATGTTAATGCTGGGTAACCTGTTCCGTGAGTCTGGCGTAGTAAGACAGTTGACGGATACGGCAAGCAATGCGCTGATGTATATCGTAGTTATTTTGCTTGGTACTTCTGTAGGCGCCACGACGAGCGCAGAGGCATTCCTGAACTGGGATACGCTGAAAATCGTAGCCCTTGGTCTGGTTGCGTTTATGTTCGGCACGGCGGCAGGCGTCCTGTTCGGAAAGATCATGTGTGTCGCTACTGGCGGCAAGGTGAATCCTCTGATTGGTTCTGCGGGCGTATCTGCGGTTCCGATGGCGGCAAGGGTATCCCAGAAGGTAGGCGCGGAGGCTGATCCGACTAACTTCTTGTTGATGCACGCCATGGGGCCAAACGTAGCCGGTGTCATCGGCACGGCAGTTGCAGCGGGAACCTTCATGGCGATTTTCGGAGTGATGTAAGTGAAATGGACCTTGGCAAGGTATTTTAAAAATATGGAGGATAGAAAATGGCAGAGAAAAAACCAATTAAAATAACAGAAACCATTCTGCGTGATGCGCACCAGTCTCTGATCGCCACACGTATGACGACGGAACAGATGCTTCCGATCGTGGAGAAGATGGACAAGGTTGGATACCACTCCGTAGAGTGCTGGGGCGGAGCCACCTTCGATGCGTCCCTTCGTTTCCTGAAGGAAGATCCGTGGGAGAGGCTTCGTAAGTTCCGCGACGGATTCAAGAATACCAAGCTTCAGATGTTGTTCCGCGGACAGAATATCCTGGGGTATCGTCCATATGCGGATGATGTGGTAGAGTATTTCGTACAGAAGTCAGTGTCCAACGGTATCGACGTGATCCGTATTTTCGACTGTCTGAACGATCTCCGTAATCTTCAGACGGCGGTGAGCGCGGCGGTGAAGGAGAAGGCGGACGCCCAGGTTGCGCTGTCTTATACCCTGGGAGACGCTTATACGATGGAATACTGGATCGACATAGCCAAGAGGATTGAGGATATGGGAGCTACATCTATCTGCCTTAAGGATATGGCGGGACTTCTGGTTCCTTATAAGGCGACGGAGATGATCGAGGCGCTGAAAGACGCGACGAGCCTTCCGATCCAGTTACACACGCACTATACGTCCGGCGTGGCGTCTATGACCTATCTGAAGGCGGTAGAAGCCGGGGTGGATGTGATCGATACTGCGATGTCGCCGTTTGCCCTTGGCACTTCACAGCCGGCGACGGAGGTTATGGTGGAGACCTTCAAGGGTACGCCGTATGATACCGGATTTGACCAGAATCTTCTTGCGGAGATCGCTGATTACTTCCGTCCGATCCGTGACGAGGCGCTGGAGAGCGGGCTTCTGAATCCGAAGAATATGGGCGTCAATATCAAGACCCTCCTGTATCAGGTTCCGGGCGGTATGCTGTCCAACCTGACATCCCAGCTCAAGGAGCAGAATGCAGAAGACAAATATTACGACGTTCTGGAAGAGGTTCCAAGAGTGCGAAAAGACCTTGGAGAGCCGCCGCTTGTTACACCTTCCTCCCAGATCGTTGGTACGCAGGCAGTATTTAACGTGCTGATGGGTGAGCGCTATAAGATGGCGACCAAGGAGACCAAGGATATCTTAAGCGGTAAGTACGGCGCGACGGTGAAGCCGTTTGACGAAGAGGTGACGAAGAAGGTTCTCGGCGAGAATGCGGAAGTGATCACCTGCCGTCCGGCAGATCTGATCCCGGATGAGCTGGATACTCTTCGCAAAGAGTGTGAACAGTGGAGCCAGCAGGATGAAGATGTGCTGTCCTATGCATTGTTCCCGCAGGTTGCCACGGACTTCTTCAAGTATAGAGAGGCGCAGCAGACGAAGGTTGACCAGACGGTTGCCGATACGGAGAACGGAAGTTATCCTGTCTAGCAGTGTTTATAAAGATGTTGGAAATCATTGATTTCCGACATCTTTTATGATGAGAAGTCAACTGCGGCCGTCTGACGCTCCAAAGCCGGCAATGAGAGAAGAGAATGTGGAAAAGAGACAGGCAATATGCAAAATAATAATGAATTATTGCAGAAGATTAATGAAGGATATCCCAGATTCAGCAAGGGTCAGAAGAAGCTTGCTGAATTCATCCGGGAGGATTATGACAAGGCGGCGTTTCTGACGGCTGCGAAGATGGGAGAAGAGGTTGGAGTCAGCGAGTCAACGGTGGTCCGGTTTGCCATGGCTCTTGGATATGACGGATACCCAGGATTCCAGAAGGCGCTTGGCGAACTGGTGCGCACGAAGCTCAATTCTATCCAGCGTATGGAGGTGACCTACGGCAGGATCAGCCAGGGAGAGATCCTGGCTTCGGTGCTGCAGTCGGATATCGAGAAGATCAAGCTGACGATGGAGACCATCGACCATGGCGCTTTTGAGATGGCGGTGGATACCATTTTAAAGGCCAGGAAGATCTACGTGGTGGGGATCAGGAGCTGTGCGCCTCTTGCCAGTTTCTTATGCTTCTATCTGAACCTTGTGTGTGATGATGTGACGGCAGTGAATACCAGCAGCCCCAGTGAGATTTTTGAACAGATGCTCAGGATCGGGGAAGAGGATGTGATCATCGGCATCAGCTTTCCCAGATATTCCATGCGTACCCTGAAGGCGCTTGAGTATGCCAGTAACCGCAAGGCGAAGGTCATCACACTGACGGACAGCGTACACTCGCCGATGACGCTGTATTCCTCCTGTAATCTGATCGCAAGAAGCGATATGGCGTCGATCGTGGATTCTCTGGTGGCGCCGCTCAGCGTGGTGAACGCGCTGGTGGTCGCGCTGTGCATGAAGAAGCAGAATGAAGTGATCACGACGCTTACAACACTGGAAGGGATCTGGGATGAATATCAGGTGTACAATAAGGATGAACTGAACATGGTCGGAGAGAAGATGGAACTGTCAGGAGCATCCGAGAATATGAATTGGTCAGGGGAAAGAGAATATGAGTAAAGTTCTGATCGTTGGCGGCGGAGCGGCAGGTATGTTTGCGTCGATCACGGCTGCAAGGAACGGGCATGAGGTATGTCTGTTTGAGAAGAATGAAAAATTAGGAAAGAAGCTTTTTATCACAGGAAAGGGAAGATGCAATATCACAAATGCCTGTGATATGGAGACATTATTTTCGTCGGTGACAAGCAATTCGAAGTTCCTGTACAGCAGTTTTTACGGATGTACCAACGGAGATGTGATACAGTTCTTTGAAGGGCTTGGAGTGCGGACGAAGGTAGAACGGGGAGACAGGGTATTTCCGGCGTCAGACCATTCTTCGGATGTGATCGGTGCGATGGAGAAGGAGATGCGGCGGCTTCATATCGACGTGCATCTAAGTACAGGGGTTTCTCGTGTGAAGGCGGAAGACGGAAGATTTTCCTGTGTCGAGCTGGCGAATGGAAAGAGAGTGTACGGGGATTCCTGTATTATTGCCACCGGAGGGCTCTCTTATCCATCCACAGGTTCTACCGGGGACGGTTACAGGTTTGCACGGGAGTGCGGGCATGAGATCACAGCGTGTATGCCGTCGCTTGTGCCTATGGAAGTGAGTGAGCCGTGGGCGGGCCGCCTTATGGGACTCTCTCTTCGCAATGTAACGGTTTCTGTCTCTTCGGATAAGAAGCTGTTATACCGCGAATTCGGGGAAATGCTTTTTACGCATTATGGGGTCAGCGGACCGCTGATCATCAGTGCGAGCAGCCAGGTGGGCGGTATACTGAAGGAACAGAACCTGAAACTTGCCATAGACTTGAAGCCTGCCCTCAGTGAGGAGCAGCTGGACCGGAGAGTACTGAGAGACTTCGAAGAGAATCTCAACAGGCAGTTTAAGAATGCAATTGGAAAATTGTTCCCGTCCAAACTGGTTCCGGTTATGGTAGAATTAAGCGGGGTCGATCCGGAGAAGAAGGTAAATGTCATATCCAGGGAGGAGAGACAAAGGCTGGTACACCTGACGAAGAATCTGGAGATGACGCTTACCGGGCTTCGGGGTTATGATGAGGCGATCATCACCCGCGGCGGTGTGAAGACGAAGGAGATCGATCCGGGAACTATGGAGTCGAGATATGTCGGGGGACTTCATTTTGCCGGAGAGGTGCTGGATCTGGATGCGCTGACCGGAGGATTTAACCTGCAGATTGCCTGGTCTACGGGATATGCCGCCGGCAATGGTGTGCAATGAAGAGTGTAAAGGAGAAGAATAATGGGATATAATGTGGCAATTGACGGACCGGCAGGAGCGGGGAAGAGCACGATCGCGAAGCTGGTTGCAGAGGAGAAGGGATTTATCTACGTGGATACGGGAGCCATGTACAGAGGGCTTGCGATCCATTTCCTTGACAGAGGGATACAGGCGGAGGAGACGGATAAGGTCATCGAGGCGTGTAAGGATGCGGATGTGAAGATCCGGTATGAGGACGGAGTTCAGCAGGTGTTCCTGAATGGTACCAATATTACGGGGCGGCTAAGGGATGAGGCGGTAGGACAGATGACTTCCAAGTGTTCTGTGATCCCGGAGGTCCGCGCGAAGCTTCTGGACCTTCAAAGAGATCTTGCAAGGACTCAGGATGTGATCATGGACGGAAGGGATATCGGCACCTGCGTGCTGCCTGACGCCGATGTGAAGGTCTATCTGACGGCGAGCGTGGAGACGCGCGCGAAGCGGCGTTATGATGAATTGACGGCAAAAGGGGAGGCCTGTGATCTCGATGAGATCGCAAGGGATATCAAGGAGCGCGACGAGCGGGATATGAACCGGGAGACGGCGCCCTTAAGGCAGGCTGAGGATGCGGTGCTGGTGGATAGTTCGGATATGACGATCGAAGAGGTCGTGAAGGAGATCGCGGGGCTTTGTATGTAACAAAGCGGCTTGTCCGAACTGCTGCGATATCGCCTGCATGGGCCTGGATATTACGAAGAAAGAGAAGGAACGGAATGTGAAGGTTGAATTAGCGAGGACCGCCGGCTTCTGCTTTGGAGTGAAGCGCGCGGTAGATATGGTCTATGAGCAGGTCCGGCGTTATGAGGGACAGAAGATCTATACATACGGCCCGATCATCCATAATGAGGAAGTGATCAAGGATCTTGCGAAGCAGGGCGTGAAGGTGATCCATTCGGAAGAGGAGCTTGCGCAGATCAAGGAAGGCGTTGTGGTCATCCGTTCTCACGGCGTGGCAAAGAGCGTCTATGACCGCATGGAAGAAAAAGGGATCATCTGTGTTGACGCAACTTGTCCGTTTGTAAAGAAGATTCATGACATTGTGGCAAAAGAAAGTGAGAAAGGGTCACATATTGTAATTATCGGAGACGGCGCACACCCCGAAGTAGAAGGGACCAGAGGATGGGCTGGAGACCGGGCGGACGTCATACAGACGCATGAGGAAGCAAGGCAATTCGTGCACGAAAATAAGAGCCAAAAGCTGTGCATCGTTTCTCAGACGACATTTAATTACAATAAATTCAAAGATTTAGTTGAAATTATCGAAGAAAAGGGTTATGATATAATTGTTTTAAATACGATCTGCAATGCGACGAAGGAGAGACAGGAGGAGGCGCGCCGGATTGCGGGGAGAGTCGACGCTATGGTGGTTATAGGGGACGAGCATAGTTCGAATACTCAGAAGTTATTTGAAATATGTAAGAACGAATGTTTGAATACGTACTATATACAGACACTTGACGATTTGGATATGAATCAATTAAGGTCCGTGGAAACAGTAGGTATTACAGCAGGGGCATCCACGCCCAATATTATAATTGAGGAGGTTCAAAATTATGTCAGAATTAACTTTTGAACAAATGTTGGAGGAGTCTTTCAAGACAATAAGAAATGGAGAGGTTGTAGATGGTACTGTCATCGACGTTAAGCCTGATGAAATCATCTTGAATATAGGATACAAGGCAGACGGTATCATCACAAGAAACGAGTATACGAACGAGACGAATGCAGATCTGACTACGATGGTGTCAGTGGGGGATGCCATGACTGCAAAGGTCTTGAAGGTTAATGATGGCGAAGGTCAGGTGTTATTAACATATAAGCGTCTTGCTGCCGAGAAGGGTAATGAGAGGCTTAGAGAAGCATATGAGAATCATGAAGTGCTGAAGGCTCCGGTAGCACAGATTCTTGGAGGCGGGTTGAGCGTTGTAATCGAAGAGGCAAGGGTATTTATCCCGGCAAGCCTTGTATCTGATACCTATGAGAAGGATCTGAGCAAGTATCAGGATCAGGAGATCGAGTTCGTGATCAGCGAGTTCAATCCAAGAAGGAACCGTGTGATCGGCGATAGAAGGCAGCTTCTTGTTGCGGAGCGTGCAGAGAAGCAGAAGGAACTGTTTGCGAAGATCCAGGCGGGAGACCGGATGGAAGGTGTTGTTAAGAATGTAACGGATTTCGGTGCATTTATTGACTTGGGAGGAGTTGACGGACTTCTTCATATCTCAGAGATGTCATGGGGACGTGTCGAGAATCCGAAGAAGGTGTTCAAGGTCGGTGAGACAGTAGAAGTGATGATCAAGGAGATTCACGATACCAAGATTGCTCTGAGCCTTAAGTTCCCGGAGAGCAATCCATGGGCGAATGCTGCCGACAGCTATGCAGTAGGAACCGTATTGGACGGCAGAGTTGCCAGAATGACAGATTTTGGCGCGTTTGTTGAACTTGCACCCGGAGTGGATGCATTACTCCACGTTTCACAGATTTCAAGGGCACATGTAGACAAGCCGTCAGATGTATTGTCCGTAGGTCAGGAGATCACTGCCAAGGTAGTAGACCTGAATGTGGCAGAGAAGAAGATCAGCCTTAGCATGAAGGCTTTGGAGTCGGCATCTGATGCACCGGAGAAGGCAGAAGGCGAGAATGAAGCTGCAGAAGAGGTATAAGGTTAAGGCAACGGCAACGGAATACTACATGATTATTGGATAGAGGCCTGTCGGCCTCTATCTTTTATGCGTTAAAAAATCAACAAGTTGTTCACGGAAATATACAAAGAAATCCTCGTATTTACTGGATAATTGGGGAATTTTGATGTATAGTAATAAAGAGTAAAAAGGAAGGAAGGAAAAAAGGGATGGCATTGTTAACTTTTAAGGGTGGTATTCATCCGGATGACGGCAAGAGCCTGGCAAAAGAGAAGGCCATTGTCGAAGTAAAACCCAAAGGGGATCTGGTATATCCGGTATCCCAGCATATCGGCGCTCCGGCCAGTCCGGTAGTGGCGGTAGGCGACCGTGTCCTTAAGGGGCAGATGATAGCGGAAGCCGGAGGCTTCGTCTCCGCGCCGATCTATGCGTCTGTATCCGGTAAGGTTAAGGCGATCGCGCCGCATCTGAATCCGACAGGCGGGACAGTGAACAGTATTGTCATTGAGAATGACGGTGAGTATGAAGAGGTGGAATATCCGGCTGTCAAACCGTTGGACGAGATGACGAAGGAAGAGATCTTGAATACGATCGGCAATGCAGGAATTGTAGGTATGGGCGGTGCGGGATTCCCGACCAGGGTTAAGCTCTCGCCTAAGGAACCGGATAAGATTGATTATATTATTGCGAACTGCGCGGAATGTGAGCCGTATATCACGGCTGACTACAGATGCATGCTGGAGATACCGGAGAAGCTGGTGGGCGGTATGAAGATTATCCTTAAGCTCTTTGACAACGCGAAGGGTATATTTGGGGTAGAGGATAATAAGCCGGATTGTATTGAGAAGCTCAGGGAGCTTACGAAGGATGAACCGCGGATCGAAGTGCTTGCGCTTAAGACGAAGTATCCGCAGGGCGGTGAGCGTCAGCTTATCTACGCGACGACAGGAAGGGCGATCAATTCCGCGATGCTTCCGGCAGACGCGGGATGCGTGGTTGATAACGTAGCGACGATCATCAGTATCTATGAGGCCGTAGCGGAAGGCCGTCCGTCCATGGAGCGCGTGACCACAGTAAGCGGCGACGCCGTGAACGAACCGGGGAACTTCCGGGTTCCGTTCGGGCTTAATCAGGCAGAGCTGATCGAGGCTGCCGGCGGATATAAGAGCGAACCTGAGAAGGTGATCTCAGGCGGACCGATGATGGGATTCTCTATGTTTACTCTGGATGTCCCGATCACGAAGACCTCTTCGTCGATTCTCTGTCTTACGAAGGACGAGGTTGCAAAGTTTGAGCCGACGGCATGTATCAACTGCGGACGCTGCGTGGACGCCTGTCCGAGCCGTCTGATCCCGTCAAGGCTTGCGGACTATGCGGAACATCAGGATGAAGCGGCATTTACGAAGCACGAGGGCTTAGAGTGTATGGAATGCGGTTCCTGCAGTTTTGTGTGTCCGGCGAAACGGCCGCTTAAGCAGGCGATCGGTTCCATGAGAAAGATCGCGCTTGCGAACCGCAAGAAGAAATAAAGAATCTAATAGAAGAGGAAGAGGTGAACAAACGTGAGTGAAAACAAGTTGAAAATGTCATCTTCACCACACATACGTTCCAAAGTTACTTCAGCCAATATCATGCTCTATGTGACGATCGCATTGCTGCCGGCTTCTGCCTTTGGCGTATGGAACTTTGGAGTGTCAGCGCTTGTGATGCTGATCTGTACGACGGCGTCATCTGTCCTGACAGAATACATATATGAGAAATTAATGCACAAGAAGATCACCGTGAATGATTTCAGTGCGGTGGTTACCGGATTATTACTGGGGCTTAATATGCCTGCATCCGCACCCTGGTGGATGGGCGTGCTGGGCGGCGTCTTTGCGATCCTGATCGTGAAGCAGCTCTTTGGAGGACTGGGACAGAACTTCATGAACCCGGCTCTCGGTGCAAGGTGTTTCCTGCTGATATCATTTACAAGCCAGATGACTACATTTGTCTATGACGGAGTAACAGGACCGACACCGCTGGCACAGTTAAAGAGCGGTGAAACGGTTGACAGCATGAGCATGCTGCTTGGACGGATTCCGGGAACGATCGGCGAGACGTCGGTGATCGCGATCATCATCGGAGCGATCTTCCTGATCCTTTTGGGCGTCATCGATCTTCGGATCCCTGGAACCTATATTGTGTCATTTGTTATATTTGTCGGTATATTCGGACATTTTGCGAATCCGAATATCGGATTTTTCGATCCGCAGTATATTACCGCGCATCTTTGCGGAGGCGGTCTGATGCTCGGTGCATGGTTTATGGCGACTGATTATGTAACCTCGCCGATCACGAAGAGAGGACAGCTTGTCTACGGCGCGCTTCTCGGTATCCTGACCGGTCTGTTCCGTCTCTTCGGCGGTTCCGCGGAAGGCGTATCTTATGCGATCATCATCAGCAACCTCTTAGTGCCGTTGATCGAGAGAGTTACTCTTCCAAAACCATTCGGTAAAGGAGGAGAGAAATAATGAATAAGATTCTGAAAAACACATTGATCCTGACGGCGATCACTCTGGTTGCCGGCCTTGGCCTTGGTCTTGTGTATGAGATTACGAAGGCTCCGATCGCCCAGGCTCAGGAGACGGCCAAGAAAGAAGCTTGGCAGAAGGTATTCCCGGAAGCGGATATCAATGATTTTGAACAGGTTGAGATTGACCAGGCAGCCGCGGATGCGGCGATCGCCGATATGGGAGTCAACGGGACTGTCGATGAAGCCTGTACCGTGGGCGATATGGGATATGTCGTTACTGCGACGGATAAGGACGGCTTCGGCGGCAGTATTCAGGTGACGGTTGGTATCACCAGCGACGGTACGGTGAACGGCGTATCGATCCTGTCCATCAGTGAGACGGCAGGTCTTGGAATGAAGGCCACGGAGCCCGCTTTCTATGGGCAGTATGAAGGGAAACAGGCAGAGAAGTTTGCAGTATCCAAGGACGGCGGGGATGGAGAACCCATCGACGCGTTAAGCGGTGCGACCATCACGTCCAGATCTGTGACGGGTGCGGTCAATGCGGCGCTTGGATATTATCAGGCTGCATTTCAATAAAGAATAGGAGGTAGTTAAGATGAATAATTGTACCGAAAGAATCTATAACGGTCTGGTCAAAGAGAACCCTACCTTCGTTCTGATGCTGGGTATGTGTCCGACCCTGGCGGTAACGACGTCCGCCATCAACGGCGTAGGTATGGGTCTGTCTACGACGGTCGTACTTGTGCTGTCGAATATGCTGATCTCCATGCTGCGTAAGATCATTCCGGATTCTGTCAGAATGCCGGCGTTCATCGTAGTCGTGGCGTCATTCGTAACGATTGTACAGTTCCTTCTGGAAGGTTTCGTTCCAAGCCTGTATGCTTCGCTTGGACTGTACATTCCGCTAATCGTAGTGAACTGTATCATCCTTGGCCGTGCCGAGAGTTATGCGTCCAAGAACCCGGTTCTTCCGTCCATCTTCGACGGTGTCGGTATGGGGCTTGGATTTACCGTGGGTCTTACCGCGATCGGTATCGTGCGTGAGGTGATCGGTACGGGCGCGATCTTCGGCCAGCAGCTCCTTCCTCTGGCAGACGCTGCCGCAGGTAAGGGCGGTTATGTGCCGGTGACCATCTTCATCCTTCCGCCGGGTGCGTTCCTGGTTCTTGCATTCCTTGTAGCGCTGCAGAACAAGGTAAGGAACAATGCCGCGAAGAAGGGCAAGAAGGTGCCGGAAGCGGCGGGATGCGGCGAAGGATGTGCTTCCTGCGGTAACAGTGCGTGCGGCGGGAAGGTCTTCCCGACAGGAAATGAGGAATAGGAGGAGTACATAGATGAAAGAATTATTGATCATTGCGATAGGCTCGGCTCTTGTGAATAACGTTGTACTCAGCCAGTTCTTGGGAATCTGTCCGTTCCTTGGGGTATCCAAGAAGGTGGATACCGCTGCGGGTATGGGCGGAGCGGTAGTGTTCGTTATCACGATAGCTTCATTGGTAACAAGTTTGATCTACAAGTTTATCCTGATGCCGTTAGGATTTGAATATCTGCAGACCATCGTATTCATCCTGATCATCGCGGCGCTGGTTCAGTTCGTAGAGATGTTCCTTAAGAAGGCGATGCCGCCGTTATACAATGCGCTCGGCGTATATCTGCCGCTGATCACCACGAACTGTGCCGTGCTTGGCGTGGCGCTTACCAACGTTCAGAAGGAATACAGCATCCTTCAGGGTGTGATCAACGGTATCGGAACATCTGTGGGATTCCTGATCGCTATCGTGATCATGGCAGGAATCCGTGAGAAGATCGAATACAACGACATTTCAGAGTCCTTCCAGGGGACGCCGATCGTGCTGGTAACGGCAACACTTATGGCGATCGCGTTCTGCGGATTCTCAGGACTGATATAGGAGGGGGCATAACGATGAGTGTTACAGGTATTATCATTGCTGCTGTGATCGTGGGCGGCACCGGTTTGTTCATTGGTGTGTTCCTTGGTGTGGCAGGCAAGAAATTTGCAGTAGAGGTTGATGAGAGAGAAGAGGCGATCCTTGGCGTGCTTCCGGGCAATAACTGCGGCGGCTGCGGATATGCCGGATGTTCCGGACTTGCGGCGGCTATCGTCAAAGGCGAGGCGGAGATCGGCGGCTGTCCGGTAGGCGGCGCGCCGGTTGCGGAGAAGATCGGCGCGATCATGGGCGTCGAGGCAGGGGCGCAGGCGCGTCAGGTTGCATTCGTCAAATGTGCCGGAACCTGTGATAAGGCTGGCAAGGACTATGAGTATTATGGATTGAACGACTGCGTGATGGTCAACATGATGCAGGCGGGAGGTCCGAAGTCCTGTAATTACGGATGTCTCGGCGAGGGAAGCTGTGTGAAGGCGTGTCCGTTTGACGCGATCCATGTTGTGGATGGCGTTGCCGTTGTGGATAAGGAAGAGTGTAAGGCCTGCGGCAAGTGTATCGCCGCGTGTCCGAAGAAGCTTATAGAGCTTGTACCGTACGACCAGAAGCATCTGGTTGCCTGCAGCTCTCACGACAAGGGCAAGGATGTGATGAAGGCATGCTCCGTTGGATGTATCGGCTGTAAGATGTGTGAGAAGGTCTGTGAATCCGACGCCATCAAGGTTGAAGGCAATGTCGCGCACATTGACCCGGAGAAGTGTACCAATTGCGGCAAATGTGCTGAGAAGTGTCCGAAGAAGGCGATTTTGTAGGGGACGCGGATGAGACGTGCTTTAAAATTATTGTGGAAAGACATAAAAGACATAAAATGGGCGATTATAATAATAATCGCCTATTTTGCGTTGGGGAGATATTTCCTGTACAGCTTATGTCCGATGGTGATGGTGACAGGGCTTCCCTGTCCGGGCTGCGGGCTTACGAGGGCAGGATTCGCCTTGCTTAGGCTTGACCTTGCCGGCGCGTACCGGATTCATCCCTTTATCTATCCGATCGCAGGGTATATTGCAGTGTTTGGATGGAACCGTTATATCATGGGGCGCCGGATGGGAAAGAAGCTTAAGGCAGGGCTTACTGTGCTCATGGTTCTGGTGATCCTGTTCTATGGGTGGAGGATGTGGATGTATTTCCCGGGGGAGCCGCCAATGAGCTATTATGAGAGGAATTTGGTGCGATTTTTGTCCGGACGGATGTTACGGTGATTGAAATTACGAGCTTTCCGTGGTAGAATGAATAGAAGAGCAGTATAGAGGAGGATATTACGATGGACAATAATTATGATAATACACCGAAGGAGAATGAGACTTCCGGTCAGCCGACAGGAGACTTGGCGGGGAATGATTCTATGAACCTGAATGCGGGCGCTTCTGATGATCAGAATCAGTATACGGATCCGAATGCGGGACAGCAGACGAATTACCAGCAGTACCAGTATGCGAGCCAGAATCAGAACAGCCAGCAGAGCGCGTATAATTATAACCAGCAGAGCAACGGTTATAATTATGGACAGCAGAACAGCGGTTATAATTACAGCCAGCAGAACCAGAACGGCAGTTATAATTACAATCAGAACAATGGATATAACTATCAGGATAACTATAGTTATAATACCGGGAACAATAATCAGATCTATGAGCCGGGACAGGACACTTCACCGATGACCATGGGAGACTGGCTGCTCACACTGTTGGCGGCGATGATCCCGTGTGTGGGTATCGTGCTGTATTTCGTGTGGGCGTTCAGCAAGACGACGAATGTTAACCGCAGGAACTTCTGCCGTGCCCAGTTGATCATGATGGGCGTGGTTCTTGTGATCTACCTGATCTTTATCGCGATGTTCGGAACCATGATCTTCAGAAGCGGGTTCTACTATTAGAGACAGTGCAATATAAGAGAGACTGCCGATACGGACAGTCTCTCTTATTATCGTTATATAATTATTTCTTGATCTTGTGCTGAAAATTCTTGGAATAGTGGATCTTATTGTCCTTAGTGATGAAGACGGCGTCCACGTTGTCTAACTGGTCGATGAGCTGCATACTCTTGTCAAGTCCGAGCAGAAAGCAGGTAGTGCTCAACGCGTCGGCGGTGAGCGACGAATCGGTGATGACCGTAACGCTGTTAAGGCTGTTCTCACAGGGAAGTCCCGTGTTAGGATCCAGGATGTGGTGATATAGCTTACCGTCTGCTTTGAAGTAGCGCTGGTAGGTTCCTGAGGTCACGACGGACTTGTTGGAGATCCGGACAGAGGTGATCGGTTCTCCCGCATCGTCGAAGGGCTTCTGGATACCGATGTTGTAGTCGGAACCGTCAAGCCGGCTGCCCA
>Ga0137306_102837_pt1 | contig 13853 bp, 9 predicted proteins | sample Inofroosms_March_FD_97187 | JGI IMG/M metagenome (GOLD analysis project Ga0137306, IMG submission 97187) | Mouse cecal microbial communities from Vienna, Austria - N-Acetylneuraminic and N-Acetylglucosamine D2O microcosms_March | ecosystem: Host-associated > Mammals > Digestive system > Large...
TAACGATCGCGCTCTGAGGGACGGGCAGAGAGCAGAGAATGTCATATCCGTTTTTTCTGAAAATAATATTTCCGGCTTTTAAGACGCCGAAGAAAAAAATAATCAGGCTGGCGAGGGCGGTTAAATAAGAGGGAATCACGTCGCCGATGCCGATTTGGATAAAGGCGTAAGAAAGTACACCGATATAAAAGAACATCATCGCCAGTACGATCAGCCAGCCAATCATGAGGAACAATGCTTTCTTTTTTATCTTTTTCTCCCGGGCAAATCGAAACCTGTTCAGTTCATAGAGATTACAAAGTTCCAGCTTTGCCATAGTTTTAATGTTTCCCATCGCTGACCACCTCCATAAAGATTGATTCCAGAGACTGTCCCGGTTGTACGATTTGTTCCATATCCCCGGAGGCAACCAGAACGCCGTCTTTGATAATTGCTACTTTGTCGCAGAGCTTTTCCGCCACGTCCAGCACATGAGTGGAAAAAAAGATGGCGCCGCCCTCGGCACAGATGTTTCTCATAATCTCTTTCAGGATCACAGAAGCTTTGGGGTCAAGTCCCACAAAGGGTTCATCCAGAAGCAACAGCTTCGGCCGGTGTACCAGTGCGGAGATAATGGCCAGTTTCTGTTTCATGCCGTGGGAATAGGAGGAAATCAGGTCGCCCAGAGATGAGGTGATTTCAAATGCATCTCCATACTGTTTAATCCGTTCTTCCCGTTCCTTTGCCGCGACGCCGAATACGTCGGCGATGAAATTCAGATACTGGATGCCGGTCAGATATTCGTAGAGGTCAGGATTATCCGGGATGTAGGCAAAGCTTCGTTTGCATTCCAGGGGATGTTCACGGATATCCGTTCCGTTGATGCGGATCTGGCCGGAATCGAAGTCCTGGATGCCGGCGACGCATTTCAGTGTCGTGGTTTTTCCGGCGCCGTTATGGCCGATAAATCCGTAGATGTCACCGGGACAGATATGCAGGCTGATGTCGGTGACGCCTTTGCTGCTTCCTTTATAATGTTTTGTAAGATTTTGGATTGTAAGCATGATTTCCTCCCTGTGAACAAGATGTTATATGTTGATATTAAAATGATATCATATTATTATCATAGCACGAAATCGGGAGATGTCAAGAGAATAACCGCAAAAAACTTTGCCGGGAGTGCTTTTTGGTTTTTCCGGCTTTGAATGTTAAGAAAACGTGCCAAACTGTATGGCTGCGCTGGTAGTGTTCCTGCCTGAAAAAGATTATCTTTCTTGTATTGAAGGATATCCTGGCATCCGTCCGGAAGGAGAGACAGAGACCGGCATTATAAAATTTTCCAGAATTTCTCAATAAAGGTTAGCCATTTGCCGGAAAACGTGGTATAATGCTTTTTCGTGAGACTTTTTGAGGGAGGAGCTTATGCCAAGAAAGAATCTGAACTGGGGTTCTCCGAAATGTTTGGCTGTTGTGGGAGCTTTGTGTCTGGCGGTGCTTCTTTTCGTTCTGTTTGTGCCTGTCAGGCTGACAGCCGAGTATGACGGCGTGCTTCATGAATACGAGCGGATATCAAATCAGCGGATGAAACTGACCGCATATACCCTTTCCGGGCGCACCTACGAAATCCAGGCGTTTTCCAAAGACCGGGATTCGCTGGAGGACACGGACGTTTCCGTGACGTTAAAATGGGGGCTGCTGCATACCAAGCTGGAGATTCGGCCGGTTCCCTTCGATCATTATACGGTGTATTACAATGCCCTTCATTATGAAAAGGAAAGCTTAAGACCGGAGGATCTGGTTATAAGCGCTGTGTTCGAGGATGGTTTTGTCAGAGTTCTGTCGCCGGATGAGTATACTTTTTCCGGTGAAGAGAGGGAAACGGACGTCGCCGTTACGGTTCACTCCTTGTTTGGCGACGGACCGGCAGGGAACATTCCCATGGTCCGTTTTACGGGATACCGGTTTGTCGGCCCTGCGGTTTATGAGGGAGATTCGATCAGGAAAGAGCAGTATGCCGCGTTTGCGGTGTTTGAGAATCATATGGAAAAGCTGGTCCATGGGGAGATTTCTCTTTCCCGCGGGGAAGCCGGCAGGAATTCACTGATACATATATCGTCGGAATATGGCAGCTACGGTGAAAAGGTTGCATATATTCCGGTGTCTTCGGTGCGGCCGAATGAGGATTTCTCACGGATCACGGTGGAGTATGGGGACGGCAGAACCGTTTCGGTAAAGCCGCGGGCCAATGCTTCTGATTTTACGGCTCCCGTGCTGCGCTCCTGTATCGTCAGGGGCAAAAATATGGTGGTTGAGCTGGAAACGGACGAGGAAACGCCCTGTGTTTACGCCCTGTTTGAAAGCAGCGGCGACGGCATTGCCGGGGATTGTCTGGGGGCCTGTTACGGCAGCGGTTCCGTGGAGATTACGGCGCCCTTCCGGCAGGAATATATGCTGGATGAATTTCGGGCCGTCAGCGTATGTGCGGATGCGGAAACTTATCTGACGGCTTCCAGTTATATTACGAACCCGGAGGGAGCGGCCAGGCGTACCTTCGCTTATCCGAAACAGTCTTCCAAAAAGGGGCTGCAGGTGGATCCACGCCGGCTGGGAGAGGCCGGGGAGCTGGGAGTGAATCACAGCGTGGTGAACGTGCTGCTGGACAAACTGGCGGGCGGCAGCAGCTACGCATATCATTACAACGGAAAGACCTATTATTTTAATGGGAATTATATCTGGGAGCTGGACAGAGACATCAGGCAGTTGGGCAGTGCCGGTATCAACACGACTGCGGTGCTGCTGATGCGGTATACGGGCGGGTCCGCAGATCTGATTTATCCCGGCGGCCGGGTGTCCGGACATTCCTATTACGGGCTGAATATGGCTGATCCTGAGGCCAGAGAAGAACTGGCCGCCATGTTCACGTTTTTGGCGGAGCATTATTCCAACGACGAGTTCCGGGTGTTCAACTGGATTTTGGGCAATGAAGTGGGAAATTACACCAAATGGAATTACTGCGGCGGACTCTCTTTTGACGAGTATATCGCGAATTATGCCGAGTCTTTCCGTGTGCTGTATAACTGTACCCGGAGCGTTTACAGCAACAGCCACTGTCTGATTTCCCTGGATCACTGCTGGAATTTTACCAGAAGCGGCGCTTATACCAGCCGGGAGGTGCTGGACGCGTTTGCGGAGGAGGTGAAGGAACACGGCGATATCGAATGGTGGGTGGCTTACCATGCCTATTCGGAGCCGCTTACGAACACCCGGTTCTGGAATACCACGGCGCGGGTGACAAATTCTCTGGACAGCAAAATGATTACGATTATGAATCTGAAACTGCTTACCGATTATGTGGCTGAGACTTATGGGAAAGAACACAAGTTTATTCTTTCCGAAAATGGTTTTTCTTCCAGTGTCGGAGAGGAAACCCAGGCGGCGGCGATTGTCTATGCCTATTATCTGGCCGAGGCCAACGATATGGTGGACAGTCTGATTATTCACCGCCATACGGATGCTTCCGCGGAAATGGGAGAAGGGCTTTATTTCGGTCTGCGCAACAGCTCCGGGGGCCAGAAACGTTCCTGGAACGTGTACCGGAATATGGACCGTAATCCTTCCAGCACTGATTTTGCCCTGGGCATTATCGGCGGCAAGAGCTGGCGGGCGCTGACGATGAAAGCGGGATTCTGACCGTGAATTTTGTCGAAGGCTTATGTTTGCATAGTTCCATTTTCTGTGATATGATGAAACCGTTCCGGATCCGGACATTCTGTGGGATTCATTCCTTTCGGTATTTCATTTTTGTTCCAGGTTATGTGTTTTTTGTCCGTATCGCAGCGATTCGCAGGAGAAAGCGGGCCTGCGGTCTTGGCTGCGGTATTTGCGGGCGGAGAACTTTTTGGATTTCATATTGACATTTCCACAAAAGTATATTAATATGTATATATCGAACAAATGTTCATGAAAGAACGGTTGTATGATGGAGGAAAAAATATGGTTAAAGAAGATAAATTGAAAGCACTGGACGCGGCGCTGACCCAGATTGAAAAACAGTACGGCAAAGGCTCCGTGATGAAACTGGGAGATTCCGCCGCCCGTATGAATATTGAGACGACGCCTACCGGCTCTTTAAGCCTGGATATTGCTCTGGGGCTCGGCGGCGTACCGAAGGGCAGGATTATCGAGGTTTACGGGCCGGAGTCCAGCGGTAAAACTACGGTGGCGCTGCATATGGTGGCGGAGGTACAGAAGCTGGACGGCATTGCAGGGTTTATTGATGCCGAGCATGCGCTGGATCCGGTCTATGCGAAGAATATCGGCGTGGACGTGGATAACCTGTACATATCTCAGCCGGATAATGGGGAGCAGGCACTGGAGATCGCTGAGACGATGGTGCGTTCAGGTGCCATTGATATTGTGATCATCGACTCCGTGGCGGCGCTGGTGCCGAAAGCGGAGATCGACGGCGACATGGGAGATTCTCATGTGGGGCTGCAGGCCAGGCTGATGTCCCAGGCACTCAGAAAGCTGACGGCCTGTATCAGCAAGTCAAACTGTGTGGTGATTTTTATCAATCAGCTTCGTGAAAAGGTAGGCGTGATGTTCGGGAATCCGGAGACTACTACCGGCGGCAGGGCGCTGAAATTTTATTCTTCCATCCGTCTGGATGTGAGAAGGATCGAGTCCTTAAAGCAAAGCGGTGAGATCATCGGCAACCGCACCCGGATTAAGGTTGTGAAGAATAAGATTGCGCCGCCCTTTAAAGAAGCGGAATTTGATATCATGTTCGGCAAAGGGATTTCCCGGGAAGGGGATGTGCTGGATCTGGCCGCGAAGGTGGATATCGTGGAAAAGAGCGGCGCATGGTATGCTTATAATAAAGAGAAGATCGGCCAGGGCCGGGAAAACGCCAAGATTTTTCTGAAGAATAATCCGGAGATAATGGCGGAGATTGATGCGAAAGTCCGCGCCTTTTACAAGATCGGCACGGCCGACGAATCGGAAAGCGCGGCTTTGCCGGAGGATACGGCCGAGGCTGAGAGCAGTATGACCGCACCGGAAAATTCGTCGGAAAGTGAGAAATAAACATACAAGCTGTTGTGTAAATTGTTTTAATATTCACAAAATAATGTTATAAAACACCAATATACTTGACATGCGGCGAAAAACAGTTTAAAATTTAGGTATTGTATTCTGTACAATGAAAACTAAATAAGGAGGTGCTCCTGAATCGATGGGTAGTAATGTCATTGCTGTGTTAATCACACTCTGTGTTGTGGCACCTATTACTTGGTTGATCGCCGTAGCTTACCGGAAAAAGGTCTATGAAGACAAGATCGGCAGTGCGGAAGAGAAATCAAGAGAGATAATAGATGAAGCATTGAAGGTCGCTGAGACGAAGAAGCGAGAAGCCCTTTTGGAAGCCAAAGAAGAATCTTTGAAGACCAAAAACGAGCTGGAAAAAGAGACCAAAGAGCGCAGAAACGAATTGCAGCGATATGAACGCCGGGTTTTGAATAAAGAAGAAAACCTGGACAAAAAGGCTGAAGTTCTTGAAAAACGCGAGGCCGGGTTAGCAGCAAAAGAAGATTCATTGAACAAGAGAAGCCAGGAAGTTGACGAGCTTCTTGAAAAACAGGAACAGGAACTGGAACGTATTTCCGGGTTAACCTCCGAACAGGCAAAGGAATATCTTTTAAAAACTGTTGAAGAAGATGTAAAACATGACACTGCGAAAATGATCAAAGAGTTGGAGTGCAGGGCCAAAGAGGAAGCGGAGAAAAAGGCGAAGGATTATGTGGTGACAGCGATACAGAAATGTGCTGCGGACCACGTGTCTGAGACAACGATCTCCGTGGTCCAGCTTCCGAACGACGAAATGAAAGGACGGATTATCGGACGGGAAGGCCGGAATATCCGTACTTTGGAGACACTGACAGGCGTGGATCTGATTATTGATGATACGCCGGAAGCAGTGGTTTTGTCCGCTTTTGATCCGATCCGCAGAGAAGTCGCCCGCATTGCATTGGAAAAGCTGATTGTGGACGGACGGATTCATCCGGCCAGAATCGAAGAAATGGTGGAAAAGGCGCAGAAAGAAGTGGAATCCATTATCCGTGAAGAGGGCGAAGCGGCAACTCTTGAGGTAGGCATCCATGGAATTCATCCTGAGCTGATCAGATTGCTGGGAAAGATGCGTTACCGCACCAGTTACGGTCAGAATGCGTTAAAGCATTCCATTGAGGTCGCCCATCTGGCAGGACTGCTGGCCGGCGAGATTGGTCTGGATGTCCGTCTGGCAAAGCGTGCCGGACTGCTGCATGACATCGGTAAGGCAGTAGACCATGAGATGGAAGGCTCCCATATTCAGTTGGGTGTGGAGCTGTGCAAAAAGTATAAGGAATCGGCAGTGGTCATTAATGCGGTGGAATCCCATCACGGCGATACGGAACCTACATCCCTGATTGCGTGTATCGTACAGGCAGCGGATACGATTTCTGCGGCTCGTCCCGGCGCAAGAAGAGAAACATTGGAAACATATACCAACAGACTGCAGCAATTAGAAGATATTACAAACTCCTTCAAAGGAGTGGACAAGTCCTTTGCTGTTCAGGCAGGCAGAGAAGTTCGTGTTATGGTAGTTCCTGAACAGGTCGGCGATGACGAGATGATATTGCTGGCGAGAAATATTTCAAAACAGATCGAATCAGAATTAGAATACCCAGGGCAGATAAAGGTAAATGTAATTCGTGAGTCGAGAGTTACAGATTACGCGAAGTAAAATCTGTTAATTATAAAGGACATGTCTGTTTATCAGGCATGTCTTTTTATGTCTCATAGGGAAGTTTTATGAACTTCTTTATGAGATAAAGGCCCCGAGGTTTTCCGGGCCAGATCGCACTGCGGCGGAGAGATAAAATGCCGCGAATTTTATATAAGGAGTGAATCAATATGGATGAAGTCAGACGAATCAACCGGGAACTGGTCCACAAAGGAGCGGTAGTGGATTTTTATACGGATACGATGGAGTTTGCCAACGGGCATACGGCCAAATGGGATTATATTGAGCACAAAGGCGCGGCGGCCGTAGTGGCTGTGACGGATGAAGGAAAGATTCTGATGGTGCGTCAGTACCGGAACGCGCTGGAACGTTATACGCTGGAGATTCCGGCAGGTTCACTGGACCGTGTGGGGGAGCCGAAGATCGACTGTGCGTTCCGGGAACTGGAAGAAGAAACCGGATTCCGTGCCGGTACCTTAGAGCCGCTGCTGATGCTGAATACCACCGTTGCGTTCTGTAACGAGCTGATCGGCATCTTTGTGGCGAAGGATCTGATTCCGTCCAGGCAGCATCTGGACGAGGACGAGTTTGTGGATGTTTACGCGTATGAGCTGGAGGAACTTCTTGATATGATTTACAGTCAGAAGATTACGGACGGGAAAACCGTAGCGGCGCTGCTGGCTTATAAAGTGAAATACGCTTCATGATATCGGAGACATGATTCTCCCTGCCGCCGCATATACTGTAAGCAGGGAGGATTATAACGATGAAATCGAGATCGGAGCAGATGCCTTTTTTGTTTTTCTGGACTTTCGGACTGGCGGCGGGGACTTTTCTGTTTTATGTTGCCAGCCGTTATGAGGAGGCTTCGCTGCTGGCGGACAGCCAGATTTTTATGAATGCGGTTCGTGTGGGACAATCATCCGGTTTCCCTCTGTTCCGCTATATCTTTCAGCGGCGTTTTCTGATCGCCCTGGCTTTGTGGCTGGCAAGTATGACGCAATTTGCGATGCCGGTGTTAAACAGCGCCGTTTTCTGCTATGGTGTGACCACTGCCTATACGGTTTCGGCATTGACTTATCTGTATGGGGTGATCGGCTATCCGATGGCGCTGGCAGCCGGATTCCCCCATAATCTGATTTATATCCCTGTCTGGATGCTGTTTTATTTTTTCTGCCGCAGCATGAAGCAGGAGGCCTCAGGCCTGCTGCGCCAGAGCCCTTATTTTCTGGCCTTATGCCTGCTGTTTCTGGCAGCCTCATTTCTGGAAGCTTATATAAATCCATGGATCCTGGAGTGGGCAGGATATATTTTCCGCATATTATAATCCCGATTTCGTACGTTCTTTCGTGAAAATGCTACTTGCGTTTTTTGGCCGGGCCGAGTTATAATGAGGAGAAAATTATTGGCATAATAGTAAATAACACACTCAGAGAGAAAGGACTGCTTGCGATGAGACCGTACAAAGAATTGACCAAAGAAGAATTACTCAGTTTAAAAGAAAAACTGGATCTGGAATACAAAGGGTATCAGGATAAAGGGCTGAAACTGGATATGTCCAGAGGAAAGCCGTCTGCCGAACAGTTGGATTTGTCCATGGAGATGATGGACGTGCTGCACAGCGGCATGGATTTAAAAGGCGAGCAGGGAGTGGACTGCCGAAATTACGGCATTCTGGACGGCATCAAAGAGGCAAAGGAGCTTCTGGCCGCCATTATCGAGGTACCCATTGACAATATTATTATATACGGAAATTCCAGCCTGAACGTGATGTTCGATACCGTGTCCAGAGCGATGACCCATGGCGTGATGGGCGGTACGCCCTGGTGCAGGCTGGATCATGTGAAATTTTTGTGTCCGTCTCCCGGTTATGACCGCCATTTTGCCATCACGGAATATTTCGGTATTGAGATGATTACGGTGCCGATGCTGCCGGAAGGCCCGGATATGGATATGGTGGAACGGCTGGTCAGCGCAGATCCGGATATCAAAGGAATCTGGTGCGTCCCGAAGTATTCCAATCCTCAGGGGCTGACCTATTCCGATGAGACGGTGCGCCGGTTTGCCCGGTTAAAGCCTGCCGCAAAAGATTTCCGAATTTTCTGGGACAATGCTTATTCGGTTCATCATCTGTATGACGACAAACAGGATCAATTGATTGAGATTCTGGCCGAATGCGAAAAGGCAGGAAATCCGGACATGGTGTACAAGTTCAGCTCTACTTCCAAAATCAGCTTTCCCGGTTCCGGCGTTGCGGCAATCGCTACCTCCCCGAATAATATGGAAGAGATCAAAAAAGCGCTGACCATTCAGACAATCGGCCATGACAAGCTGAATCAGCTGCGTCATGTGAAGTTTTATAAAGATATCGACGGAATCAGGGAGCATATGAAAAAACATGCGGCGATTATGCGTCCCAAGTTTGAGGCTGTGCTGGAGATTCTGGAAAAGGAACTGGGGGAACTGGAGATCGGAAGCTGGATTAAGCCCAGAGGAGGATATTTTATTTCCTTTGACTCTATGGACGGCTGCGCGAAAGCGATTGTGCAAAAGGCAAAAGAGGCCGGTGTTGTGATGACAGGCGCAGGCGCTACCTACCCTTATGGAAAAGATCCTCACGACAGCAATATCCGTATCGCTCCCTCCTTCCCGACGCTGGAAGAATTGAAAACGGCGGCCCAGTTGTTTACGCTGTGCGTAAAGCTGGCGTCCGTGGAGAAATTACTGGAAGAAAAATAGAACCGGAATATAAGACACTGGAGGAAAACCGAGATGAAAAAAGAACCTTTTCTGACATTGGAGGAGGTAAAGGAAATTACGAAAACATATCCGACGCCTTTTCATATCTATGATGAGAAAGGAATCCGGGAAAATGTACGGCAGTTAAAGGAGGCGTTTTCCTGGAATCCGGGATTTAAAGAATATTTTGCGGTAAAAGCCACGCCAAATCCCTTTTTGATTCAGATTTTAAATGAATATGGCTGCGGCTGCGACTGTTCTTCTATGACGGAACTGATGCTGTCCGACGCCGTCGGCATTCGGGGACAGGACATTATGTTTTCCTCCAATGCCACGCCGGCGGAGGAATTTGTCTACGCCAGAAAGCTGGGGGCAATCATAAATCTGGATGATTTTACCCATATCCGATTTCTTGAGGAGTGCGCGGGAATACCGGAGACGATAAGCTGCCGTTATAATCCCGGCGGGGTTTTTCCGATGAGCAACGGAATTATGGATAATCCCGGCGACGCAAAATACGGCTTTACTGCGGAACAGTTATCCGACGGATTCCGGATTTTAAAAGAAAAAGGCGTAAAGCATTTCGGCCTGCATGCCTTTCTGGCCAGCAATACGGTGACAAACGAGTATTATCCGCTGCTGGCGGAAGTGCTGTTCGAAATTGCCGTAAAGCTGAAAGAAGAAACCGGTGTCAGCGTGGAATTTATCAACCTGTCGGGAGGCATCGGCATTCCCTATCATCCTGATCAGCAGCCCAACAATATTTATGAGATCGGCAAAGGCGTACAGGAGGTCTATCATAGGGTGCTGGTTCCTGCAGGGCTTGGGGATGTGGCCATCTATACGGAACTGGGCCGGTTTATGCTGGGACCTTACGGGGCGCTGGTGACTCAGGCCGTTCATCAGAAGCATATTTACAAGGAATATATCGGCTGTGACGCATGCGCGGCAAATCTGATGCGACCGGCCGTTTACGGCGCCTATCACCATATTACGGTGCTGGGCAAAGAGGACGCACCCTGCGATCATAAATATGACGTGACCGGGGCGCTGTGCGAAAACAGCGATAAATTTGCAATCGACCGGATGCTGCCAAAGATCGAAATCAATGATTATCTCTATATCCACGATACCGGCGCCCACGGTTTTTCCATGGGGTACAATTACAACGGAAAGCTGCGCTCCGCGGAGCTTCTGAAACAGGAAGACGGTACGATCCGGATGATCCGGCGTGCGGAAACGCCGAAAGACTATTTTGCTACGTTTGATTTCTGCTCGCTGTTCAAAGGATAAGTGACATACAGAATATTTTTGATGTTCGCGTGGAACGATCCGACAGAATGACCGGCAGTCAGGCATACGGACAGAGATAAGGATGTGCATAATGAATGATCGAAAAACCGGGAGAAAAAATATACTGGCTTTTGAGGCGGTGCTGATAGCTATTCTGACGACGGCGCTGGCCGTGGTTCTGGTCCTTTATTTCGGAAAAGACGGAGCAGGACAGAGCGGCGAGGTTGCCATCGACGAGATGGAGACGCTGATTCCCGTGACAGAGGAGGAAACGGAAGAAAGCCTGCCGGCTGAGGAAACGAATCCGGGAGAGCGGATTGAATTTGAGGATCCGGTGCTCGGCGCGATTTCCGTTCCGGTTGTGACAGACGTCAGCTCCCATACATATGACTGGGACAGGCTGTCTGATAATAACCGGCGTCTTTCTTACGACACCGAAGAATTCCGTTCCAAAATAGGCGTGGACGTGTCTTATTTCCAGGGTGAGATCGACTGGGAGAAGGTGAAAGCGGACGGCATTGATTTTGCCATGATCCGTCTGGGATACAGAGGGTACGGCACAGGCAATATTGTGATCGACGATCAGTTCACGGAAAATATCAACGGGGCTCTGGCAGCCGGACTGGAAGTAGGTGTGTATTTTTTCTCTCAGGCGGTCAATGTACAGGAAGCCAAACGGGAAGCGGAAACGGTGCTGTCGATGCTGTCAAGCTATTCGATTACGATGCCGGTGGCCTATGATCTGGAAATTGTCAGTGAAAAGGGTTCCAGGACCCAGAAGCTTTCCGCTTCCGCCATGACGGAAAACGCGGCGGTATTCTGCCGGATCGTCGAGGCGGAGGGCTATGAAGCCGCTTACTATGCAAGCAAGAAAACGGCGCTGCTGCGGTATAATCTGTCAGAACTGAAAGAGTACGGTCTGTGGTATGCCGAAGAAGAAGCGAAACCCAGCATTCCCTATGATTTCAGGCTGTGGCAGTATACGGCGGAGGGAACGGTAGACGGGATTGGCACAAATGTGTCACTGGATCTCTATATTGAGCCCAGAGAGCAGAACACCGAAGAAGAAAAATCCGGAGAACAGAAGTCCGGAGAAACGGAATCCGAAGAAGGAGAATCCGGAAAGAAGGAAAGGGTTTCTGCGCCCGGAGAGGAAACAGCAGGAGAGTAATCGTTTTGGCTAATACGTTATCACCAATGATGCAGCAGTATGTTGCAACGAAAGAACAGTACCCGGACTGTATTTTATTTTATCGTCTGGGCGACTTTTATGAGATGTTTTTTGAGGATGCGCAAACAGTCTCCAAAGAACTGGAACTTACCCTGACCGGAAAAGAATGCGGTCTTCCTGAGCGGGCGCCCATGTGCGGCGTCCCTCATCATGCGGCGGATACTTATTTAAGCCGGCTGGTGCAGAAAGGCTATAAGGTGGCTGTGGCCGAGCAGATGGAAGATCCCAAACAGGCGAAAGGGCTGGTCAGACGGGAAGTGATCCGGGTAGTGACGCCGGGGACGATTCTGAACAGCCAGGCCCTTGAAGAAGGAAAGCACAATTATCTGATGGGCGTGGTGTATCTGGGTCGGTCTTTTGGCATCGCCACGGCAGATATTTCCACCGGTGATTTTTTTGTCACGGAAGTGGAAGACCTGCGCACTCTGCTGGATGAGATCAACCGGGTGATGCCCTCGGAGATGATCTGCAACGAGGCTTTTTTCATGAGCGGCATTGATATCGACGATCTGAAAAACAGGCTGTCTGTCGCACTGTCCTCTCTGGAAAATTATTATTTTGACGATGGCAGATGCAGGAATATTCTGCTGGACCATTTTCATGTGAGCCGGCTGGAGGGGCTTGGCATCATGGATTATGAGACCGGCGTCATAGCGGCCGGGGCGCTGATGCAGTATCTGTATGAGACGCAGAAAAATGACGTGGCCCAGTTGACGTCGATTCACCCGTATCAGACCGGCCGCTATATGATTATTGATACTTCCACAAGGCGGAATCTGGAACTGACCGAGACGCTGCGGGAGAAGAATAAGCGGGGGTCCCTTCTGTGGGTGCTTGACAAGACCTGTACGGCCATGGGGGCGAGAATGCTGCGGGGATATATCGAGCAGCCGTTAATCGACCGGCAGGAGATTGTGCGCCGGCAGGACGCCCTGGAGGAGCTGAATCAGAATTTTATGCTGCGGGAGGAGCTGGCGGAATATCTGCGCCCCATCTATGACATGGAGCGGCTGACCAGCCGCATCGTCAACCAGACGGCGAATCCCAGAGATCTGATTTCTTTTAAAAATTCTCTCTCCATGCTGCCCCACATCAAAAATCTGTTAAAAGAATTTCAGTGCGATCTGTTAAAGGAAACCTGTGAGGAGCTGGACGATCTGTCGGATCTGTTTGCCCTGATCGAATCTTCGATTATAGAAGAACCGCCGATTACGATCCGGGAGGGCGGACTGATTAAAGAAGGCTTTGATGAGCAGGCGGACCAGTACCGGAAGGCAAAGACGGAAGGGAAAGGGTGGCTGACCCGGCTGGAAACCGAGGAAAAGGAAAAAACCGGAATTAAAAATCTCCGGATTAAATACAATAAGGTGTTTGGCTATTATCTGGAAGTAACCAATTCCTTTAAAAACCAGGTGCCTGATTATTACATCCGCAAGCAGACATTGACCAATGCGGAGCGCTATACCACCGATGAACTGAAGAAGCTGGAGGAAGTAATCCTAGGGGCGGAGGACAAGCTGTTTGCCCTGGAATATGACCTGTTCTGCCAGATTCGGCAGAGAATTGCAAAAGAGGTGGTGCGCATCCAGGACAGCGCGAAGGCGATTGCGAAGGTAGATGTCTGTGTCTCCCTGGCAAGGACTGCCGACCAGAACCAGTATGTCCGGCCGAAGATCAATGAAAAAGGAGTGATCGATATCAAAAACGGCCGCCATCCTGTGGTGGAGAAAATGCTGCAGGGGGAGATGTTTGTGGAGAACGATACATTCCTGGATAATGGGAAGCATCGGGTCTCTATCATCACCGGCCCGAATATGGCAGGGAAATCTA